>ENA-OQCK01000111-OQCK01000111.1-human-gut-metagenome-genome-assembly--contig:-NODE-111-length-45486-cov-2.875945_pt1 | contig 45486 bp, 54 predicted proteins | sample MGYA00242498_ERZ504578 | MGnify/ENA primary metagenome ERZ504578 (study PRJEB26092, sample SAMD00036229) | human gut metagenome | host: Homo sapiens | study: EMG produced TPA metagenomics assembly of...
TCAGAACAAGAGAAAGACTATTTTACACAATAAAAAGCCGAAACTTATATAATCTATGCCTAAATGGTAGAATGTTCAATTTTTGTATATAAATAGCTATCAGATTATAACGTTTTTCGTTCCGTTTCTGTGGGTGCTACTTCATCCGGAATACTAAATTCACGATTAGCAAACAAATCAGCAAGTCCTGAAATTTGCTTCAGCGCAATAATTCATCACGATCCATACCGATATTCTTCATAATCCATTGATCGGACATACCTGCTTTGTCAAGTTCCGCAACGATGTTACACATCAATTCTATATTATGCATCCCACGAGCGCGGTTGTGACGTATAGTAGAACTCATCCGGTTCGACAAATCCTTGTCAATCACCACAATCGGAAGCAGCCCGTTTTCACGTTTATAAATTCGCTGCGAAGTCTTCAATACCGTATAGCGATGATAACCATCCACTAGAATATAACGGTCTTCCTCTTTATTATAATAACATACACATGGCATTGTAAAGCCATCTTCCCAGATAGAAAGTTCAAGTAATTTCATTTCGGGCGGTGCAACGACGTTCGGATTATAATCGTTTGCATATACTTTTTCTACGGGCACCGCTTTTACCTCGTAGACAGGACTTTTATCTACACTCATGATACTATAATTCTATATTGTTCCATTATTTGACTTCTCTTACTCATTTCTTCCTTTGTCGGTGAAAATCCCATATACTTGCATGCATGATCATTTTTGAGGATGCAAATACACATCCGTTTATACGTAGGTATTTCTTTAAACTCCGGAATATCTATATCATCCTGATATTCCATACGTACCGGCTTCTTTAGTGTTTTGTAATTACTGTTATCCATGACAATTATCGGTATTTTGGCATCAATTAACTTCCGGATAGTAGCGTCACTCAGGCAACCGCCTTTTGTCCGCCAAAAATTTACACTTACCGACAGTTTCCGGAGATAATTCTTCCGTGCCCGTTCCGGCAAAGTAGACAACAGGAAATACATAAACTCACGCCATGTATACCCTTCTGGCAGCTTCACTGACTGCCACCCCATTGCGTGGGTACCACCATACATACCTGTAAAGTTAACTCCGTTCACTCGTCCTACCATCTTGCCCCACGTATTGGGATCAAGTACCCGATAGAGCTGAAGACTCTCTTGTGCTTCATTGATAAAAGGACTTGCTACACGCTGACGCTCCAGATTGACTCCCGCCCGATAATAAAGGTCATATAGCACATTATAATCCCACTGGAATTTTCCGTTAGCCGTCCATACATCCGTTGTTTTCCAGTCATAGATAGGATAAGCATTATAAATGTCATTTCCCACTTTCGAAGTCCATTTATACTTGTGGTACATCTGAAATTTACGACTCATATAAATACATCTCCAACGATTGAAACTCTCCTGCGTACGAATACCGATCAGGCAACAAGTACGCACAGCATCATTCTTATTATGTATCCATTGCGCAAAACGCATCTGAAATTCATAATCCCACATCGTTGTATTATAAAACGGAAAGTCGTCTTTAGTCATTGCCTTTTTAGGCATGGGACGAACCCATATATTCTTTTTACTATCTTCCCAAGGACGCCAAAAAGACTGATACATAGAAGTGCAGGTAGCTACACGAAAAGGAATACATACCCGGTATACATCCAGAATATCCTTATTAGCTTCCAGTATCCGGTCCACATAGTCAATGGTCATTTTATACTGGATTTCATAATCCATGTGAAAAACTCCAAGACGTATCTTTAGATTATTTTCCGGATGTAGTCAATACACATATTCAGCAACACCCCACTATCTTTACCTCCGGAAATGATACATAGATATTATCAAATTCATTAAATATAACTTTCAGTCGCTCTTGTGCTAGTTCATATACATTCTTTGTGCCCGCTATCTTCTTTTTGCCCATAAATCATCTATACATTTTAACATACCGTGTCCACTTTTTATCCATGGATACAAATTCAAATTTCTCAAAGATTTCTTTGTCTTGTATCAGCGTGACAGAGTTAAGTAACCAAGTCTCAGATCCGAATTCAGCAATAACAGCCGGTAACAACAACGACAAAAGCTCCTCCCGTTCTGTCCCCTCTGCCTTCACATAATAATTATTGATTACAGCTTTCTTCCGACCTTTTTGCTCCACCGGAACGAAACCCAACACTTCCTTATCTTCAATTGCAATAAACCAGACATACTCCTCACCCGTCTTAAAAGGGTAATTATTGTTGGCGCGTATTACTTCAGGATCCATAACCAACGGTGCCAAAAGCCGATATAAGTGTTTGTCTTTTCCTTTTAATTGTATTATCTGCATCATATCATTCAAAAATGGACACACAAAAATAAGGAAAAAATAATCAATTTAGTCATTTCTGTTCCTAAAACATTTGTTTTTCATGTTATTATCTTTATATTTCGATATTTTTGAAATCATGAGTTCACCATCCCCCTTTCACGTTTAAAATAAGTCAGCACGGTGGCATAGCTAAGATATTCCCGTCCGGGAACATGTGACCGGCTTCGGAATTGATAACGAGCAAATATAACTTCACATACCAACTTATATTTAAAAAACAGCTTTAACCTATGCTGCAAATAATCAAATTCACGACAAAGAGATGCAAAGACATTACTTATTTCGGCATTAGGAATCACCCGTGGTTCACGTTTCGATTTCTCTATATGCTCTATTTCATGAAGGACATATTCCAATTGTTCTACTTCTTCTTCTGTTTTCCGCATTGTACATTTCATTTGTTCCAGTTTCTCCTTTTGATGAATGCACTGTTCCCGTTTGCGCTGTAAACGTTCTTCTATTACTTTTTTTCCTTGTGATATCATAAAATTTAATTATATACTATTAGTAATACATTGCCGTCAATTAGCGGCTAAAAAAAGCCTTTATAAAATCTAATTTCATTTGCAAAGATAGAGAAGATTGTTTAAATAATTAGATTTTTAATTAAAAATATTATTAATAATAGCACTTTTAAATTACCAGTACATCAAAAAAAAGCTTTTCAGGCAAATTGACAAATTATACCTTTGCCGAAAATTAAATATAGCGAACAATGAAAGTCGAGGATGAAGATATAATGTATTTTAATACATTCTTTTTTATTATATATATTAGTGGCCAAAGAGAGGTCGAAGCATAAAATACCATATACTCCCCCTATCTTCTACCACGACGTTTGAGAGTAATCAAAAAAGGTCGCTCAAAGGAGGTCCTAAAATGTACCTCCCAAGACGACTGAAATATTTTATATGTATTAAATAAGTAAACTTATGATTAAATCAACAGCAGAAATGCTAAAGAAGGGATATCTCCTTTTCCCTAAAGTATTGTTTGAGGAGCAAATGAAAAAGACAAAAGGTGCGACAGGATACTTCGACGCCTTCATCCTCGTGCTAACTCACGTCAATTACAGCACAACAGAATGTACTGTGAAACATTACACTTTTGAATGTCGGCGGGGCGAATCGGTTATATCCATTGCTCATTGGGCGAAATTATTTGGTTGGAAACGTAGCCGGACACGATATTTCTTCAATAAAATGTATGAAGAAGGGATTATAGAAAGAGTTATTAATCCGTATATCACTCACATACGTATCCCCAGTTATGATCTGCTTGTAGGACAGAAACGTCGCGAGAATGCCCACGAAGAAGCAAATGGAGTTACTTTCGAAGTATTCTGGGCTAAATATCATGAAGTAACTCAAAAGCCGAAAACCAATATCGGCCGGGCACGCCGGGAATGGAAGAAATTGTCTCCCCACGAACGCAGCCTGAGCTTGAAGAATATTGATGAATATTATGACAATCTGACAGATACAAAGTACTGTATGCAGGCTAGTACATATCTATCCGACAAAGCATTCCTGAATGAATATGATTATTAGTAAAGAAAATGAGTGAAATTATAAATCCACAGGATGCCGAACTTGAGGAAATCATACTTGGCAGTTGCCTGATTGAAAGCAAAGCAATCACATTGATTGCAGATATACTACGACCGGAAGCTTTTTATAATGAAAAAAATCTGGAGATTTACGCTACGTTACAAAGTATGTATCGCAACGGACAGAAAATAGATATCATAACAGTCAAAGAAGAACTTGCCCGACGCGGCAAACTTGAATTCATCGGAGGACCTTACACGCTGGCACACATCAGCGGGCGTGTAGCTTCCAGTGCTCACCTCGAATATCATGCACGGATTCTTAAACAGAAATATATCCGTCGTGAAACGATTCTGGGATTCCACAAGCTTCTGGCGTTGGCTGCCGACGAAACCACCGATATAGACGATACATTGGCAGACGCTCATACCCTCCTTGACCGACTGGAAAATGAATGTGGAACTACCGAACATCTACGCTCCATGTTACAACTGATGGATGATACGATTAAACAAATAGAAGCGCGCATCAGCTCCAACAAGAATGGTATAACGGGGCTTCCTACCGGATTCTCCGATCTTGATCGCCTGACATGCGGCTGGCAACCAGGTGACGAGGTAGTCATTGCTGCCCGTCCTGCAGTAGGTAAAACGTCATTCGCCCTGCACCTGGCGCGTGCCGCTGCTTCTGCCGGTTATCACATAGCTATATTCAGTCTCGAGATGCTAGGAGAACGTTTGGGTGACCGCTGGTTACTGGCTGCTACCACCAATGTCAACCCCGACAATGTACGCAGCGGCCAACTTACACCCAGTGAACAGAGGCAACTGCACGAAGCAGCAGCTGAGTTGTCCCGTCTACCTATTCACATTGATGATAACCCGTCAGTGAGTATGGATTACGTTCGTTCTTCCGCCAAACTGCTACAAAGCAAAGGTGAATGCGACGGTGTCATCATTGACTACCTGCAATTATGTGACATGAAAAGTGATCGGAACAACCGCAACCGCGAGCAGGAAGTAGCCCAAGCCAGCCGTAAAGCCAAAATGCTGGCAAAAGAACTAAATATTCCCGTCATACTACTCAGCCAATTAAACCGTAATGTAGAAGGGCGTCCTGACAGTCGTCCTAGTTTGAGCGACCTGCGGGAAAGCGGAGCTATCGAACAAGACGCTGATCTGGTATTGATGCTTTCACGCCCTGCTCTTTCCGGACGTGACACAGACCGTAAAAGTACGTATCCAACTGAAGGACTGGGAGTGATAGATATTGTCAAACACCGCAACGGTACGACAAAAGAACTTTATTTCAGACATGACCCGAGTATGACAAAACTGGAGGACTACGTGCCCGGCATAGCCTGGATGAAAAAGAATACGACTGCCTGACCTGTTTCAACCGACCGTTTGACTTATATAAATCGAGCGGTCAATTCAACGTAAACGACTGTATGTTTACACTAAAACGACCGCTCCTTATTAAGAAAAGAAGCGGTCGTTTTCATTTAAAAGAGCAGTCATTTTACATCCGCATGTTCATGCATGAAAACGTATCCGTCCGGTTCCCCCAAATAACGTACGATAAGCCTGACTTCCCGCGCACTGAACATTTTCATTTTCGGATGAAAATCTCCTGCCATAAGTTCCTCCATTAAGGGCATACAATTACGCATCCAACGACGGAGCTTTGCTACAGATACGGGATTACTCAAATTCGGGAAATACATTCTCGCCAACTCAATCTTATCATAGCATCTCACATAAAATTTTACTTCTTCCATTTTATCCTACTTATTCTGTTATTAATGATATAAAGATAGTGTTTTTTACATACCTCAGCAAGTATTTAGTCAAATAAAATAACCGCCGTTCAATAACGTTCACTGACGTTCATCACCCATTCTCAATATGGTATCTTTGCGGTGTAATCGATTACAGAGATATGATTTAAGAATTAAGAATCAATTAAAAAAGAAAGATTTATGGCACAGAAGTATGTCGTGGTAGAACGTAAAAATCCGTTAAAGCCACAAGAGCCGGCCAAGTTTTATGCAATGGCTCGTAGCAATCGCAGAGTGGATACAGACGAAGTTATCAGTCGTGTATCAGAGCGTTCCTCTTATTCTATCGGTGAGTTGAAAGGATGTATTACTGAGTTTCTGTTGGAAATGAAGAATCAGTTGTCATTGGGTAATATCGTCCTGCTTGGCGATATGGGGAGTTTCCGTGTAACGATTGTTACTGGTAATGCCAGCGAAACGGCAGAGAAATTCAAGGCGGCCACCTGTATCAAAATTTCCCGTGTCCGTTTTCATCCGGGAAGCATGCTTCTGGACATGTGTAAGGCAATGAAATATACACAAGTAAAGAAAGGTGAAGGAAGTGAAGGTGACGACGTTGTAGTACCTGATCCGGATGAAGACAAAGGACAAACACCGGACCCGAGCATATAAAATAACACGATATTTATGCTTCACAGAGTTGCCGGTTTAATGCTGGCAACTCACAAGTCAACTCTATTTTTATAATCTCATTTTTATTTTCAATTATTTAAAATCAAAAGTCATGAAAAAATCAGTTTGGAAACAAATTTTACAAATCTTTATCACGGTAGCCACTTCAATCATCTCTGCCTTGGGGGTAACCTCTTGTGTAGCCATATCTAAACGAACGAATAAGATGAAAGAGTTAAAAGAATTTTCTTCAGAAGAAGAATATGTGCCACGAAGCATTCAATATATTGTAGTACATTGCAGCGCTACGCGTGCCAACATCCCCTTTACAGAAGAACAATTACTCAAATGCCATTTGCAACGTGGTTTCAAATACATCGGATATCATTTTTATATCACCAGGGACGGAGAACTTCATCACTGCCGTCCGGTATCAGAGCCGGGTGCGCATGTGCGAGGCTTTAACCGGCACAGCATAGGCATTTGCTATGAAGGCGGACTGGATGAAAATGGATACCCGGCAGACACTAGGACCCAGGCGCAGCGTTTTACACTACTCGATCTGTTAACTATACTCAGGCATCAGTATCCGAAAGCACAAATCCTGGGGCATTATCAACTTAGTGCTTCGATTCATAAAGCCTGTCCTTGTTTTGACTGTCGAAAAGAATATGCAGAATTATAAAAAATATCAACGATCTTCACAGACAGTCGATATAGTGGAAAATTTGCATCAGTCATTATCCTGATGCGAGGGTGTGGTCAAGAAATATATCACTATATAGTTTCCTAACCAGCATAGCTTCAAATATCTAAACAGCTACGGGAAATAGTACTTCACTGCCTCCCATAGCTGTTTTATCTTTATTTTTCCTGCCCATAACCATAGCCATACCCATACCGTTTGCCATAGCCGTAATGTTTGCTATACTTACCATAGCCATAATAATAGCCATATTTTCTTTTCTTCAGGTCTACTCCATTAATAATAGTACAAAGATTAGGCAACTTCTGTTCATGAGACAACTCATTGATCAATGTATATTCCGCTTTATGAGTATAGTCGGCACGACATACGTATACCGACAAATCAGCCACACGCCCTATCAATAAAGTATCGGTAACCATACCGACAGGAGCTGTATCCAGAATTACATAATCAAAATTGTTCTTGAGCATATCAATAGCTTTATCCAAGCCATCACGAGCCAACAATTCCGTCGGATTAGGAGGAACGGTTCCGCCCGGAAGAATAAACAGGTTCTTATTCACATCGGACGGTTGCACAAGACTCATCAGATCCATTTCCGGATTGGACAGATATTGAGTTATACCTTTCTCCTTGCTCGAAAGACTAAAAACCTTGTTCAATCCCGGCTTACGGATATCAAGACCTACAATCACAACTTTCTTCCCCAAAAGAGACAGGCTGATAGCCAGATTAGCCGAAGTGAAAGATTTACCTTCACCGCTGACCGTTGAAGTCACAAGGATTACTTTCCTGTCATTCTGAAGCATAAACTGGATATTCGTCCGGATGTTACGGAAAGTTTCGCTCATCAGGTTATTCTGGTTCTCGAATACGGCGATAGAACCGTCTTTGGCGTTCTTCTCATTAGTCAATGGGATATCACCAACAATCGGAACACTCGTCAGTTTCTCCACATCCGCATGTCCTTCGACCCTGAACTTCGTCAGGTCAACCAGGAAGATAACGGCAACAGGGATCACAAATCCCAAAACCAATGCAACCAAATAAATAATACCGCGCTTGGGAAATACCGGAATATCATCAGCGATTGCTTCATCTATTATCTTCGCATTATTGGCAGTGGCAGCCAGCATGATGCATTCTCTTCACGCTTCTGCAACAACATCAAGTACAATCCGGCCTTTATTTCCTGCTGACGGGCTATACTCACATACCGGCGTTCCTGACCGGGAGCGTCACTGATACGACGCATATAGCGTTTGGCTTCGCGGTCCAGATCAGCTTTGGTTATAAACAGCCCTTGGAGCGTGCCTTCAATGGTAGCCTGCACATTCGCCTTCGTCGCACGGATACTGGTATCCAAATTGACGATAGCCGGATTACTCTCCGTAGAAGTGCGGAGCAGACGCTTACGTTCAATGAGCATCTCATTATAACGATCGATCTGCGTGGCAAGGGCCGCGTCCTTCAAGCCGACATTGCTCGGTAACACTTCATATTCACTATGACTTAAATACCTCTTCAAATCCTCCACCAGGCTGATCTGAGTCCGGTTTTCCACCTGCTTCTTCTCATATTCGGCATTACCGGACAAAGCGATTTGCGCGTCACTGCTCAAATCCGTTATTCCCGCATCACGCTTGAAAGTTTCCAGGTCAGCTTCCGTGCTCCCCAGTTCCTTTGAGATAATGCCAATGCGTTCATCGATAAACTCCGCCGTTTTCTGCGCTATCTCATTCTTGTCATTATTCGTGTTGCGATTATACATCTCCAGCAACTGATTGATAAAATCCTGTCCGCGACGCAAGCTGGAATTCTTCAAGGAAACCGTTACCACAGAAGTCGTTTGCGAGGTAGGTACGATAACTAAATTTCCACAATATCCTCTTGCCACATTCATGGGACAGCTAATGGTAGCTGTGATATGCCGTGCGCCCTGAACTGAAGAAGCCCCCTCCACAGGGATAGAATCAGTAACCTGAAAGAAAGAAATCGTTCCCCGGTCAGTAGGAAGAATGGCAGGCAACTTTTCGAAATGTTTCTGAATTTCCCTATCATCCATTTTCACGTTCACATCCAAACTGCCCTGTGGCTGTACCACCATTTCAACAACAATGTCTTTTTTCAGCTTTTCCGCTTCTTGCGGAGTCATGTTTACCTGCACCGGAGAAGTCTTGTACAACTCTTTCGAAGGGATGAGATCTTCATCCTTATAAGTCACATAGAGATTCAGATAATTGACAACTTCTTTTACAAGCGTCTTGGAACGCAGCACCTCTATTTCGTTATCTATACTTTGCGAAGAAGTGATTAATCCGCTAAGGCCCAGTTCATCCAAACCGCCCACATTATTTGAGGCTCCTCCTTTCTTATCATCCTTTATCAGAACCGTAGCCGAAATGTTATATACAGGAGTAGCAACATACAAATAAACATAGGCGGCAATCAAACAAGCCACCACCGTTCCTACGAACCAAGGCCAGTGGATCAGCATTTGAAAAGCAGTTCCTTAATATCTATTTCCATATCCTCCGCTTCGCGCAGTTTCTCGTTTGGTAGTTCCTCTTTCATTGTTCCGGTATTATCTTAAAATGTTATACAATAGACTGGCAATGGAAATCAGGATAGAAGTGGCGGAGAACCACAGGCTGGTACTGCTTCCGATGTCCGAATTACGGGCCTTGGCCTTGTTGGGAGTGACATAAATAATATCATTCTGTTGTAACCAGTAGTAAGGTGAAAGAATCGTCTCTGCCTTGTTCAAATCCAAGGTTACAATCTCCTGTCTGCCGTTAGCGTCCTCCCTTATTAATTTAATGTCATCACGCAGTCCATATACGGTCATATCTCCTGCCATGGCCAATGCTTCCAATAAGTTTACTTTCTCATTCGAGATAGTAAAGTGCCGGGACGGGCAACTTCGCCGATCACTGAAATCTTATAATTCACCATGCGGACAGTCACGATAGGAATTTCCTTTATATAAGGCTTCAACTTTTCTACAATCATTTGTTCCGTTGCCTTCTTTGTCAACCCTCCCACATGGAGTTCACCCAATACCGGGAAGTTTATCTTTCCTTCATTATCCACCAGATATTGCTGCAGAACCGGCTGAGCGGTTGTATAGTTCGAAGCAACATTACCCTGTGTAGCAACTGTCAGATTGAAAGGAGCTGCCAATTCAGGACTGGTACATGACACCACAATGGTCAACAAGTCTTTAGGCATTATCTTCGCATCATACAGCTGTTCGTTCTGAACTCCATGCGATACGGCCTCTGCATCCTGCAGATAGGGTACTTTTTTATAAGACTGACAACCAGTCATCACAAAAGCCAGCAATACAATTAAAAAGAATTTATTCATCTTATTTTTACTGTTATTTATTAGAATTTCTTACCGAAAACAATACAGATAAAGGTCTTTATTAATATTTTAAATCAAACCACCAGGAGCGATGTTGCAGATAAAACAAGTCATAACGTAAGCGACGTAACATCTTTTCTATCGTATCTGTATAACCGTTATAAAGCGTTGCATACGAAGTTACCCCGGGACGAATCTGATATAAAAAGCGGTAACGCGGATCATGTTCCATTATTTGGTCAATATAAAATTTACGTTCCGGACGGGGGCCTATAAAAGCCATATCACCACAGAAGACATTCCAAAGTTGCGGTAACTCATCCAAATGGTGTTCGCGTAAAAATTTACCCACTTTAGTTAACCTGGGATCTCTTCCGCCTTTATATAACTGAGGTCCCATAGATTCAGCATCCAGTCGCATACTGCGAAACTTATAAATATAAAACGGGCGGCCAAAACGACCGACACGCTCCTGTTTGAAGATAGCCGGGCCGCCATCCTCACGCTTCACCACCAGATAACAGATTAAGAACAATGGAGAAAATATTAATAATAAAACTCCCGCAATAATGCAATCCCCTATTCGCTTTACATTACGTTCAAAAGCATTCATTCCGTCCGGAATGAAGTCCTCACTATACCCCATATTTTTTAAAATTGAAAGAATTACCTTAATACTTTTTCGTATACCAAACTCCTCAAACCGTTTGGCATCATACGGACACAAAAACGGACACATACATTTCTTAAGAATACATGTAAACTGATTAAGCCCATTTGCAATATTTTTCTTTGAAACCGTATTTCACTTTTCGCATATTTCCATCCTCCGCGTCTTGCAGACATAGCACTTCCGCCCCGTACATTGACCAGCACGTCCTGTACATTATACAATTTCACCCCATTCTTTATCATTCTTGCCCACAACCAGTAATCCTCAAACAAGTAAAATGCTGGTATCCTCCTGCATCAAGCACTTCTTTTTACTAAACATTACTGTCATATGATTCAACGGATTTTTCAACTGACACATTCTTCTAAGCTCTCTATCTGTTTGTGGAAGCTTCCGATATGAAATTATACTTTGGGGATCATTATCAAATTCAGAAATCCATCCTCCTACAACAGAAACTTCCGGATTTTCTTCAAATACTTTTAATTGAGCTTCAAACCGGTTAGGTAACGATAGGTCATCACTATCCATACGTGCAACCAAATCATAAGTACATGCGGATAAGCCTATATTCAGCGCATTGCCCAACCCCATATTCTTCGCTAACTTTACTATTTTCAAAGTGTTATATTTCTCACAAAAATCGGTAATGACAGCCTCCAGCTCAGTTGTCAATGGACCATCTTCAACCAATACGACTTCTGTAGGTGGCACAGTCTGTTCAAACACACTATGCAAGGCAGATCTTAAATAATCGCTCTGCTCACGTGCATAGACTGAAATCAATACACTGAACTCCTTCATTATATTATAGATTTATAAAACTGAAAATCTGTTTTAAATTTAACATTGGCTCGTAGCCAAAGCGATTTTGCCAAAAACCATATTAGCATAGTCCCTACATCTTCTTAAGATTTTTTCAAGTGTCCTTATACCACTTATAGAACACGTTATGGGGAACTTTATTCCTCAAACAGAAGGACTGCAGAGATTCTCCATGAGGCAAAGCTCACTCTGGTACTGAAAGTAAAACCTTTCAAGTTTGAGCCATTATTTGAGTGCTTACATACAGAGAATTTCATAAATGTAGATATACAGATTGTTACTTACCTAAGAGCAACAAAGACAAGCAACGGTTCTTGCCAATTAGAATATGACACAAGTAGCTTATTATTAAAACCATTATCCACATACCGCATACACATAACCAATAAGGCAGTTGTAGGGTATCAATATCAAGACAGGAAATAAGTAGAGCAATAACAGTTAGGTGGATAGCATAAATACTCAATGTCCCCCATTTTGTATTATGCTGATTTACAAACACATACACCCCATCTATTCCTTGTAGGCATGAAAAGTCCTCTCCGGATGAAGCGTCCACATGTACGTAAAACTCCACATGAGGAGCTTTTAGCCGCTGTATTGTATGAAGCAGCAGCTCCGGGTTTTTATAAGTCAAAAAGAGATAGACAATATTCATATCTTCTATGTTATAGTTTTATCCATTTATCAGAAACAGGGTCTTCTATCGGTGAGTTCATCCACCTTTCGGGCGCGACCACCACCTTCTGCGGATTGCGGTTCAGCCAAGCTCCCCACCAGGAGAAAGAAGAGTTGGCAATGATATTGTGCCGGCACAGGCTCATCAACCGCATATCCACATAGCTTTCCGCACCCTTGTTCCAGTCTACATACACCACCTCCTTCCCCGGCAATAAAGCACGCAGATGGCTTTCGCACCAAGCCATATCGTTGGAAAAGACACAATACAGCTGCGGATTTACCCGCTCTTCCATGTAGTGTATCGCCCGTTTATAATAGTCCAAATCACAAATTCCCCGAAAAAGCGGATGGTTTACGTAATCCCCGCGGCGGACATGCAATGAAGCACTGTCGCTTGCCTGAAGCAGTGCCCCTATTTCCTTGTTCCGCCCGTCGACCGGCTCCGGAAAGGAGAATGCTTCCCAAATAGTTTCCTTCATGTCGCAGAAATATTCCTCATGCTGCCAATAACCGTCATAGTAACAGTCTCCTTTACGTGTTAAAACGGCAGCATCAAAGGAGAAGTTTTTCCGCTCCACGCACATGGTTTTACGTTTTGGCAGAATGTATTTCCCTATTTTCCAGAACCGGTAATTCGGATATGGATATGCCACTTTCAAAATATCCCTCCATGAAGCGACGGGGGCTTTTTGTGCAAATATCCGGTCTACCTCAAAACCATTGTGCAGGGGATAGTTCCTGAAACAGGATGTATCTATCATCACCTGCTCATGAGGGAACCGCTCTTTCAATGAAAGGAACAAGGCATACTGGAACATCTGGTTTCCCAGACCTCCGAGAATTTTTACGATTTTCATTATCTGATAAGTTTTTAAAGATACCAGCGAATCGCTCTATAAATGACACTGACTGTTTTTTTCAGTTTCCCCTTCAATGAGTAATCACGTCCTTTGTTAAAGTAAGGATCAAGTTTTACTTTGTCACGGAAAATAATTTTAGGTGAAAAATCACATGTAATCCACTCTTCCGGGAAACAATATTCGGCAGAAAGCACTTTGCAGTCATGAGTCCGGAAATATTTGTTGATATGGCTTTCATCATGGACTAACGCCACGATACCTTTTTCATAATCGGCATAGATATTCTCCGACAGAGTTTCTGCCATTTCCAAATAGTCGGCAGCTTCTCCTCCGTTTATTCCACCCATATAATAAATATATGGCTTGTCTTCCCGGGGAGGTATATACGCCGATGAATGCTTGTTACGTTCGTAGGGATAAAATGCCGGATGCTTGAAAGGCTTACGCTTGCCCGGCCACTCTGCCCCTACAAGCTTTTCCCCATTCAGCGGCAATAATTCCTTTCCTACAGGGGCTTTAAACTCCGCATTGCTATTGAAAAAGTAAATATAATCCGTCTTCTCTAATTCTTGTCTCACTTGTAGGAACATATCGAAGCGGAAAAGAGAGTCTGCCGGAAAGCCTGCGTACTCTTTTTTATCAAGTGTACATTGGCTTCGTCAGACAAAGACATATCATCCGTGAATACATAGTATTCCAATTGGGCAATATCCTTTAGCAGATACTTCTCACACGATTCAAAGAAACCCTTGAAAAATTGGTTGTACTTGCCTGTACATATATATAGAATAGCTACTTTCATACTCTATTGCTTCATTTTATTTCCGTTGACATGTTCTAATATCCACTGTTTGTCATAATGGTCTTGCAATATTACAGGTACCGGCATGGCGATATACTGATATCTGGAATTCAGTATAATGGATCTATAGTTTACGGTATTACACAGAGTTGTCATTATTCCGCACCATAAAAGAATTGTTATAAACCGTTTCCTAACGTAGGAGTGCTGTTCTATTTCCAGTAAAAGGAAAATGCCTATGGTGGAAAGTACAAATGTCAGTCTGTACAGCATTGTCATATTGGAAATGAACATTACAGCCATCCCTATCCACACCGCAGCCATACGCGTCCATCTGCATGAGTGATACTGGGCGACTCTGGTGGGATTAAAGTATTGATATACAAGCACTAATAGAGGAAGAAGAAACAATCTGACACCAATGGTAAGAATAAAACCATAAATAGTGATAGCAGAATTGTCGGAAACGCTGTTGCCTCCCCCGAAATACCAGTCCGCGCGCCGTCCCAATAAGTAACTGAAGTGTGAAATTATAGGAATTAACACAACAGAAAGCAAGCCGAAAAATACGATTGTCTTCCGTTTGGTGGAGCACAGCCAATACAGCAGTACACTTATAGGAATGAAGAATGCGAATGATACATGAATTTGTGTGGCGAACAAGGCAAAAAATAAAGCCGGAAGCCAGGACTTCTTATTGAACACCAAATGCAAGGCGTAAATATACTGACAAACGGCAAAACCGTATCGTACCCCGCTGGTAGTCATGATGAACTCAAAGAACAGATACATGATGCAGAAACGCATGAAGACTTCCCCGTATGTATATTCACGCTCCGATGTTTCAATCATATAATTGAATATGACTGTCAGCAAGAAGAAACTCTCTGTTACTGAAAACAACCGGAGATATTGATATGGAATGTTGCCGTTTACCAATATCCAGTTTACGATAGGGATAAAGTAATCCGCGGACTGCTTGTTCACATACGCATAAGAGAAAGGTTTGTCTAAATAGTGATAAATATTGAGTGAATGCCTGAACAAGTCGGACAATGGAACTTGTAGCCATGCAAGGAATCCTAAGAATAAGGCAAAGAAAAAGTACGCGCTACGCTCTTGCTATATATTCCCAACAGAATGTAAGGCAACGCCAGCAACGGCGACAGCAAGAACAATGTCGCTACCGTCACCGTATACAGTCGTATATAACCATTATAATACATGATATGAGCTATTACTAATATCCGAACAATGTTTTTTGATGCTCTAAACTGAAATCAAAGAAACTGTACGGAACAAGATGAAACCATTCATCTCTATAAATCAAGACAATGAGTATTCGCAAAACCAATATCGCGACAACCGCATATTTTAATATTTTCAATCGCTTGGCCGCTTCCTCCTGATACAGGCTGTTTATAAAGAGTACAACCGCATATTGCGAGAAGAACATACCGAAGCGGAAAAGGGCTAAAACATGGAAGTGCCCATATGTTGACAATCAATGCTGACAAGGCGAATGAAACATATAATTTGTCCTTTTCAATCTCTTCTTTATACTTGTTGCCGTAAATATAATAAAACAACAGGCACGCAAGTATGAATAATGTATCCAACAATTGCGCCAAGGGAACCGCCTCCCGCTCCATGCCTGTTACCAAGTATTTACTATCACCATAGCACCAATAAAATATATATGACACGGATACAGCCAATGACTGCCTGATTGCGCTATAACATCCGAGCAGGAGTGTACTTGTCATCAGGACAAAAACAGCAAACGCGACATGTGAAGTCGACTTATTCAGAAACCATAACAGGGAAGCGGTCGTTATGAATGAAGTGATGATAATGAGAGAATACGGCTCTTTTGAAATGACCAGTCCTATAATTCTAAGAAATATCTGAAATCCTTCCTCGAAATTAGAGGAAGAGTCAAAAGTGTACCAAGGTGTATTGTCGAATGGCGTGTTGGAGAACAAGTGCCTTACATGTCTGTAATAATGCGCCGTGTCGTTTAATATTGGTAAGTCTCTAAATCCAAAGAATATAAACAGCAGAAGAAAACACATGACGATTTGTGTATTTTTCTGCACCTTTTCTCCTTTAAAATGCCAAGATATATACTCAACAAGCAAAAAGGAGAGACAAAACAGGATTATAACTGACATTTCATTTCGCTATTAAACAACCTTATCCATAGTTTTACCACGTTTTCAGGCATAAGACGTTCCATTGAGTTCATCACATTCATCACATAATCCACTTTAAAATTATCCGCCAAACGTAATACCTTATCAGCATACTTATCCATATCAAACGGCTTCACAAGAAAGCCATTCTTGCCATCCTCAATTATTTCATGTATGCTTTCAAAAGAATCAAAAGCAATGGGTACGCAACCGAATTGCATCGCTTCTGTCAATACAAGTCCCCATCCTTCATGATTGCTAGTCAAACAAAAAATGGAAGACTCTTTGTAATATTTGATAGGATTTGCAAACCCTGCAAACTCTACACGCTGCAATGATAGTTTTTTACTCAATTGTTTCATTTCATTGCTAAATGGTCCGTCACCAACAATCACAAGATTCCAATCCGGTAATTGTTCTTGTAGCTTTTTCCAAACTAACAAAATACGATCCGGCCTTTTTTTGGGAAAAAAGTAGCCTACCACACCATAATAGCTGTTTCTTTTTCTGATAGTTATTCATCTCATAGGGAAATGATAACATATTATTAATAGCTGTTAGTTTAGAGGATTCTTTTATACCAGACAATTTGATATATGATTCCTTAAATTCATTACTTAATAATACAATCCTGTCACTATTAAGATACAGATTCTTGTACATCCGACATTGATCATACATGAAAATGTAACGGAGAGGGAAACGTGTACATACATCCCGCAAAAGATTAATAATATTCTCTTTTAAAGACAAATATTTGAAACTCACAAGATTTCTATTTCCTTTTATTCGCATATCTGGCGAGAAATGCAATACAGAAATCAGTTTCACACCGGACAAACTTTTTACTTCATAACAAGTACGGTTATAAAGTTCCGAATGGGAATTCTGATTCAACAATATATCCACCTTTTCCTCTTTTAGAATATGTGCCAACGCCTGTACGTTCTCGATGCAATAATCCAAAGTTTTAGGTAGAAGCACTTGTTTGGCTGGTAGTGTATAAGGTTTGCTGTAAGGAGATTTACGACAAGCGACAAACAGCACTTCTACCCCTTCCTTTATCAGTCCCTCGGCCAATGAAACAGAAACACGCTCAATCCCTCCGATAGTAGGATTGAACTCCTGCACACTACAGATTGCTATTTTCATGCGAGTATGGATTTCAAGTAATTCAATGAACTTCCCGATAAGCGGAAAGCCGTTTGTTGACCTCCTCATAATTGATGGTGGGAGCCGTAATGGCGGCATCCACATCGGTGACGACACGCTGTTCTATCCCAAGAATGTCCAATAGGTTGGATATTCTAAAGATTTTGGAAGGCTCACTGATATATACATAGAACGGCTTGCCGAACAATATGGAGAAAACGGTAGCGTGAAAGCTGTCCGTTATGACTACTTTTGTGGAAGCTATGGCATACAACCATTCTTCTATGGAAAGAAATTTCATGTTTTTCTTTCGTTCCGGTTGCAAATACCCGTAATGCTTACGGATAGGAAGTCCTGTCTTAACAGATAACCCTTTGGCAAAAGCATTCATTTCTGCGGTATCGGATAATGAAAGAAACAATATCTCGTTTCTTTCTTCACTTTGTGCGGCAATAAGTCTCTGTAACTTCAAGCAACAATGTCGGGTCAATCACTTCCACCGCATCAATCCCGTTACGTCGCAGAAACTCTACCCCGAATTTCTCACGAACTGCAATTCTCTTGAATAAAGAGAGGGCTTTCATATCCAATTCGGATTTTCTTCTCTCCTCGTCCTTGATGTTGCCGAAACTGGCCGCGTATGCATACCTGTTTTTTACATCGTTCTTCAGAAAAGAAAAACAGAAAGCTGTCCGTAAGTTCTGGGTTATCCCCGGATTCCAAACCTGGTCGCTGCCTATCAGATAATAGTCGCCCTTATTCCACGGGTAGGACTCCAGCTCAGCTGTAGTATGAAAATTACCTATCTGATTGGGACAATGCTTCTTGCTGAATCGCTCCGCCAGCGCAAAACAATGTGAGTATCCCTTCATCCACTTATGCAGACCAAGCAATACCCTGTATTTGAGGCTGTAAGGGAAACGTCTGTAATCCATGTCCAAATTGATGATGTAGGTACATGACCGAGATTCTCTATTGTCTTGTACAAGGCGTATGCCTGTAGTACAGCTCCATAGTTCGGTTCTTTGTGTATGGTGAGGATATTTACATTGTGCATAATTGATAATTTTTATTTAGTGCGACCGATGTGTTCAGTTATTTTTCGCTGGACACTTTCCGGCAGAATGGCTTTGGCGATTCTTTTTGCAATGCCTTTCGCCGATTCGTTCAATGTGTTCATATACAGAATCGAGGCGTTTTCGTCCACTTCGTTGGTAAAAGCTTCCCAAACCAAAGGTTTGTCCGTCAGTTTGCAGGATGTGAACCAATCTATGTTCTCAAGAAAACTGTTTTTATCGGTTGACGCACGATATTCAAATCCTAAAGCACCGGCAAAATCACGGACCAATCTCGCGATTGCGCGCCGAAATGACCACGAGCCGCAAAATATTCATTGGCGGCATCACCGAACTTGAAAGCCGGATGAAGGTAATTTTTAAACTCTATTCCTTCTCCGTTATTTACAAGAAGAATTCTTATGTTATTTTTAATATAGTGGTTGCCAAGGGCGTTGAGATCATAAAAGAAAGCTAAATCGCCCACACTAAAAAAGATATTTTTGGGGGGCATTAAATGAAGCTCCAACAAGTGCCGATATAGGTCCGTCAATACCAAATCCGCCGGTATTACATTGGAAATGAACGCTGCCGGGAATATTAAAGTAATTCCATGAACGCAGAGAGTTCAAGATACCGACATGGAGAATTGATTCGTCCGGCAGCTTTCCCGATAGTTGGCTTGCCATCCAGATATTCGAAAAAGGTATGGCGTCGACATTGATTTTGGCGCGTGTAGTCTCTATTTCCGTCCGGCATTCTTCAAGGAAAGTGTTTTTTGCTTTTGCCGGGACATCCATAGAAGCATAATGACGGAAAAACCATTCTTCTTCGGTTTGAAATACATATTTCAACTTTCTAAAATGGTCGCGAAGTTCACCGTCAGGATTTACCCGCCACACTTCTTGTGGGAAAGCCTTCATATATGCTCCGGACACTTCTCCGATGTGTATGAGGAGACCTACATGATTAATCTCACAATCTTTTGCGATTGAGAACTTAATAAGGGGAGCAACACTTTAAACCGCCCATTATAGCCACTCGTATTATCGCAAAAAACCACAGCACCGTATTTCTCGCAAAAGGCATCGACAGCTTCTGTCAGGCCTGAAGTGAACCGTGAATGGTTACCCACGAATATGGCTATACGCGCGAAATCGCCTAATGGAGGAAGAACGTCAGTGCAGCCAAACCGGAATATGGCATTGGCCGGAATAATTTCTTTCACAGTATAATCACCGGACACAAGCGTCACACAATTAATATGTGCCGGTCCGCCACCATTACGGCGCAACGCAAGAATGGCTTTGTTGGCTTTTATCGTATTGCCCCATTCATCATCAGCATCTTTACAAAATTGAAGATGAACACTGCAAACGTATGTATCTTGCGGATGGCTCAAACGATTGATCGTTTGAGGATTTAAGTGTCCGTATGTATCCACCTCACGGGCACCGGTTATGGCAAGTACAGGCAATTTGCGGTAATGCGCTTCAGTTATCGCCGGGAAATAGTCTCGTGAAGCTGTCGCACCCGTACAAGTGATAACAACCGGCTCACCGCTTTCTGCGGCTAAGCCGCATGCCATGTATGCGGCAGAACGTTCGTCAACACAAGAGATAACATCGAACCATTTGTCATATTGGACACTGGCCACGAATGGCATGTTGGTTGTTCCCGGAGAAGCGATGATTTTCTTTATTCCATGTTGTTTCAAAAGAGAAACAAGGATTTGCATATTGCGTTCAGCGCTATAATATTTAGTTTCCATAGATTTATTTTCCGATAACCAAAAATATGCGATTAAACAACGGTTTTGGCATATATCTCACAAGCAATTGTTTTACTCTGTTTTTAATACCCCTTATATTTTGCAATGGTACATACGAATTTGCAAGCCGGGCATGACAAGGAGCCGGGATTGACCTGAAGTTTTCCCTTTTAAGGAATTCGGTAAGACAATGCTCCAACCCCTTTTTCACTTCCGTAAATTTCAAATCCGGCAAAACGCCCATCAACTTGGCATTATTGAATCTTCTGTTGTAAAGCCGATCGTACTTTGCGTGCCATTGCCCTTGTCTGAACCTGAGATTCAAACTTTCATCCGTCCATTTTACACGCATTTTTATGTTTCGCTCACGAAGAAGAACCATCTTATATATATCGAGAATCTCATTCCACTTCAACGATTGATTCGTTGTTATGGTAAAGTCCTCGCCGAACGCTTTGTCATTCCCGATCAGTTTACTTATGGCAAAAGCTACATCTTTCGCAAAAGTAAGTGTGGTGTATTGTTGTGCTATATCTTTACTGAACAAGACCTCTCCACCGTTAAGACAGCGCCATAACCACAACTCTTTCTCATAACATCCCAGTTGCAAACGATTAGAGTTAAAAGTTATATAGGGCCTTACAATTGTCCAGTTTGTCAATCCGGTCTGTCGCAATATATTTTCACATAACGCCTTGTTTATCGGATATGGCTTTACTGCCAAAAGCTCTTTATCGGTAGTTACGTCGAGCAAACGTGGGGTCTTTTCTGTGATTATCTCATCCAAATCAGAGTATTCTGTAGCCGATGACAAAAAGAAATATTGATCAGTAGACTTTAGCAGCAAACCAATCCTTTGCCGGAATACCGATTCGCTATATATCATAAAATCAATGACAGCGTCCCAATGATTCCGCATAAGGATGTTTTCCAGTTCACTTTGGTTCAGTACATCGGCTTTCAAATATTGTACATTTTCTTCTGATGAATGCTCTGAACGAGACGTAACACAAATTTGGATGTCCTGATTTTGTCTCAAAATGGCAATAAGTGGAGTACCTATCGCACCTGTTCCTCCTAATATCAAGATTTTCATCGCACAAATTTTATCTTTCGCATAAATGAATTAAAATAGTTCCGCTCATAATTGTTAAGAGACAGTCTGTATGATACAGGCAGATAAAACACAGAGAAAGCGATAATACCCAAGCCCAATTTGCCCCAATCGGAAAAATCAGTATATGGCAATATCAACAGACCTGCTACAACAAACAATGAGGGCACCAAAGACATCTTTAATATTTCTATCCAAAACTGCCGTACATTTATTCCGATTACCCGGGCATACATCTTGTTCAATATCGGTCCGTATGTGATTACGATGCATAAGAAAATGGGGAAAGAACACCCCACGGCACCCCAATATTTCGCACAAGGGAATATGGCGACGAAGCTCAATAATGAAGCGAATATCACAATAATCGTTTTCCTTTTCATCTTATTGTATGCCATCAATATGGAATTCCCCAGATTCTGTATTGAGGGGATTGTGGTACATACAAAAATCATCAAAGTAATGTAGTAGACAGACATATACTCTTCACCCACCCAAAGGGTTATAAATGATTTTCCGAATATCACAAAACCCACTATAATGTACGATATTACCGCATATTGGATTCGTCCTGTTTTTATGAATAAATCCGATATTTCTTTGGCAGTGGTATTGGAAGTAACCATCCGTGTAACCTTTGGAAGGAATACTGAACTTATGGCCGAAGAAAACAGATAAAACATTCCCTTTAATTGAATGGCTAACGAAAAAATCGCTACCATTGTTGTCCCTTGAAAGATTCCTAATGCCCATTGTCCCGAGTTCCAATAAAACTGTTCGGTTATAGCCGCAAGAAAAATCCAAAAAGAGTAAAATAGGATTTCTCTGAAAAAATTCCAATTCATTTTTCCAAAGACAATCTTTATTTTGAGTTTATGCCGGCAATAAAAAGCATTGCCGAACAGAAATGCAATATTGAATATGGTTTGTACAACTACTAATCCAATAGCTTTATACCCCAATCTTAAAATCACAATCATTACAATGGTAGATAGAACGATACGGGCTATTTGGGCTAATTTTTGGAAAATAAAATTTTCATACGCATTTATTATTGATCCGTAAACACTAAGCGGAAAGGTCAAGGCAAGATTTATCAATAATATTAACAGTAGAATTTTTGCTTTCGACAGTTCTTCCGGCGACATGGATTTGTCGAATAGATTATCCACATTGAAGCAAAGGATTATTCCAATACACAAAGCAAATAGACCTATGGCACAAAACAACTTCAAAAACATTCCAAACATTTCATATTGTTCAGTCGTTTTGTTTTCCGTCCGAAACTTTGCGGTGTATCTTACGATAGCATTGCCAAACCCGAAATCCAAAATGGTCAGATAGGAAATTACTGATGCAACCAGTGAGAATAAACCATACTCATTTTGTCCCAACATACGTAACATATATGGGGTGTATAGTAATCCTACTAAAGCATTTATTCCTATTATGACGTAGTTAAGAGCGGCTCCGGCCTTAATTTGGTTCTCCATTTTTTAATTCATATTTAAATGCTTCAGAACTTCTTGCCAAATACGTTGGAACAGAACGTGTTGAGCAGAATCTTGAAATCGAACAGCCACGAACGGTGGCCCCAATAATAAAGGTCGTACTCCAGCCGGCGCAACATCTTTTCCATGGTGTCAGTATAGCCGTTGTAAGCACTCAATTAGGGCACCCCCCTTTGAAAGGGCAGTTGGAAGTGCCCTAAACTGAGTTGAATTAAAAATTTGTTCTAGATTTAACATTGCCCCGTAGCCAAAGCGATTTTGTCAGGATCATACAGCATAGTTCCTGCACCCGTTAAAGTTATTTTAATAGAAACGCCTCAAGAGCGTATGTTGAACACTAAACTTTCGGAGTATCATTGATTAAGTGAATAGGCTCTACATAACCGATCGGCATATCAACACAGCACAACCGAGCATATTCAAACGGACGGCAATCTTACTCTTACTCCCGACAGTCACCAGTTCGCCGACAAGGCGCTCAAAGGACCTTTTATGACACGGACCTTCTCACCACGGGCCAAAGGAGAGTCATTCATACAGACGGCTTCATCAGAATAATCGAGCATGAAACGGAAACGGGCCATTTGCTCGTCGGGAATTACGGCAGGAGTACTTTCACCACGCATCACCATATAACGGCTGACAGTGGAAAAGGAAAGAACTTCCATACGCTCCTTGGGAGTCACATGAACGAACACCATCATAGGAAGTAAGACGGTATCCACCAGCTTACGGCGGTCGCTCCATTGATGAATCTGTTGCTGAACGGGAACAAAAGAATCAATTCCCATTTTGGATAAACGTTCGGATACCTTCTTCTCGTGATGCATACGAACGAGAGCGACATACCAACGTTTTGAGTGCGCTACGCCTTCCCCTGTCCCACAACTAGGCCCGGCATTGACTGACTTCTTTTCTTGAAAAATCATATTTTTTTACCCCAATTTTATCCGTTACTTTAAAGGTAACGGATCATACACATAGGAGACATGACAGCAATGAAAAAGGAAATTATACTAACAAGGAGGACGTAAAACCGGGGAATGTCTGATATTCAATGCAGAAATCATTCGGATTCAGGCAATAAAATCCATTGAGCATGAAATTCATATTTTCATGTTCAGCAGCTTTTTTATCGCATATTTCAAGAGAAAAAGGAAAAAAAGGAAGTTTACTTGTATGCTATTAATATTTTTACCTATATTTGCATCGAAATATTTCCGTTACCTTTAAAGTAACATTCATCTAAGCATACTATTTATCAACAGTTTACACACATACAACTAGATAGTCTTGAAGTTCATCACGTAAGAATAATTCAACCGATTTACTTTAGTTCTTTCTGACAGTTCGAAGCCTTTTAAATAGATTTGTGTTGTTTTGATAGATTTGTGTCCCAATGATTCACTTATCATTTCGATAGGAACTCCACGATATTTTGCCGTAGTAGCCCATGAATGACGGAATGTATAAGAGGTTACAGAGGAGCGAATACATAACTTTCTGGCTAAACTCTTCAAATCATTATTGAAACAACGTAAAGCAGATTGGTATTCTTTATAACCCGCCTCATCACTCCTCTTATTCTTTCCACTCAATATGTAAAACAGATAATCCGGATGTTCGGGAAGAACTGTTGTATGCTTATTGCGAAGTTGTGAAATGATAGTTGCTGCCGAATCCAATATTTCTACGTTCATAGGAATACCGGTTTTGGCACGGTTGTACTTCAACATATTCCCTTCCAAATTTGACTTTTCCAAATAGGCAAGATCAACAAAAGGCATTCCGCAAAATAAAAACAATAAGTTGGCAATGGCTTGTGTCCGACGCAGCTTATCAGATTGCGGGTCTTCGTTGAGTAACGTATGAAGCTCGTTTATAGGAATAGCTTTCTTCTGACGAGTGTCTATCCCGGTGAACACATCACGAAACATACGATGAACGTATGGGGTCTGATGCATATCTACTCCCCTATTGTATATGCAGCGCAACATCCGCATATAGGTAGAAATGGTATTAAGCCTCAAATGGCAATCCATAAGATAGCTGCTATACCTCTTTAAATTTCCACGGGTGATCTGTCTGAATGATACACCCGCAGTGCCACAAAACATAGTGAAAGAGCGAAGCGCACTTTCATAAACATGCGCAGTGGCATAACGCCCTTCTTGCCGCAAACACTTAATATAATGTTTTGCGCATACGGTAAATCCGTCTTTTCTCATATTATTACTATTAGTTTAAAAATGAATTCGATAATACGAGAATTTAAACAAATTTCCAAACAAGAAGGTGCTTTTCTATAGTTTTCTTATATTGTTTTTAGTAACCTTATACAATCTGATATAAAGATGCTGCTGTATCCAGATAGTTAATAAAATCTACAATCTTGTATGGACGAATAACAAGCTGCTTTTTATCCTTAACCCAGTCTATCTGATTCTCAGAATCAACAAATATACTTGGTGCCAGAAACACACATTGGAAATTTTCACATTCATATTTTTCTCTAAGCTCCTTTAAATGTCTCGCAATAGGCCATACTTCCATCATTGTCTGCTGACGCCCTTCAGACATTGTGACTTCCACCAATATACTGTTAGAAGCCTCGAAACACTCAATATCTCCAATATCCCCACCAGCCGTAGAGGTTGGCAGACCTTCATCGTCACATGGATAATTGGGAATTACCTCAACAGCAGGCAGTTTTGACTTAATAGCAAGGGCGGTCAGGAACTCTAATCTTGCCGGAGCTGCAATAAACCTTAAAATATTGTGGCTTGATGATGTTTTTTTCGCCAAATGGGTAAGTTCTTTTTTAATAGAATCCCATGAGTAATCACCCACGAGTTTAGCTAATTTATCAGCTGCGACATTTTTGGGGATTTCGACAGCTTTTAATGCAAACAATGCATCATCAATGTCTGACATATAGTCAAAATATTCTTCTTTTGAAGTGTACTTGCGATATGTGGCATAATTAGCCAGTATATAATTTATCTTATCATCTTCATTATGGTTAATGTCGATAAATCGACCACCCCCTCTAAATGATATAAGTCCTGTCATTCTCATTTTGCGGACAAATTCATCGGGATATTCGGACACAATAGAGTCAAGATCAAATTTCTTGAATCCCCCAAGTATTTCGTTTACACATATATCCTCTATCACTTCATTTGAAGGATTGTACCTATGTTCCTTTCGCAGAAGTTTAATACGCTGATACAAAGATTCCGCATCATTATCTTTCCAAAAGATAACTAAAGGTATCTCCTTATATGAGATTCCCGAACCATTATAATCTGGATCAGAGTTTAACTTCTTTATAACTTCAAGCAATAATATCAGTGGAATATTATCATTTAATTCACAAATAAACGGATTGCATCTTTGTTGCTTGGCAAAAGCCTGCATAAATGCAATTTGCTCATTCTGTGGATTTACAATCTCGCGAGATATTGCTCCTGAATCTATTTCAATGGATACAGTATCTGCAAGATAGTTACCTGTTTGAGAGAAGTTTATAGGCTTTCCCCATTCATAATATACAAAGCCCAGAACTTTCATCAATTTGAATTGTGTGTCAAATCGACTCGGCCACCCTTTAGGAAACCCTGCTTCTTGATGTCCCTTTATACTTTTGTTGACTTGGGGATCATTCTGCTGATACACATCTTTCGTTTCTTCATCTGTTAATGGTTTGCTGGCTAATTCCCCGTTCTTTGTTGATTTCCACTTATCCTGAACTGTTTCCGGGCGCTTCATTGGTCGATACAAGCCAACCTTAAACAGTTCTCTCTCGAACAACTCGACTGTTTTATTATTAAGTATCCGGCCATTGAACCGTTTAAGTATGTGCATGAAATCTTTAAAACGCTCAGGATTTCGTATCGTAGTCGTGTAAAGCAACGGCTTATATTCAGGTTTTCTAGGCATATTAGTAATTTGTGATTAATACTTCGCTAATTTGTTTTGTTGAATTGTCGTGATAGCTTATATAATTACTCTTTATCGGATGAACATTGTACTTGCATGCCCAATCTATAAACAGATTGTTACATCGACCTTTGTAATGAGTAACATTCGATATAGCGAACCGAATACGTCGTTTGTTTAGGCTATCCAATAATTGCAACAACTCAATTTCATCTTGCTCATTCCATAACTTATTATATTCACTAAATGTGATAAGATATGGCGGGTCTAAATATACAAAATCTTTTTCAGACAACCTTATTTTTTGTAGGAAATCTTTATAATCGATATTAAACCATTTAGGTTTTTTGGATATTACTTGCATGAAATATGCCTCTAGAGCATTTACTACATTAGCATTAAAATCAACATTGCCTACAGGAAGATTGAAGTCTCCATTTTTATTGAATCGTAGCATTCGATTAAATCCATATATCAACAGAAGATACAAAACATATAAATCTGCTACCGACGATTCATTAAAATCCCTTTTCATCTGCCCATACGCTTCTTTGTTATATTTAGCATAATATGTTTTTTTATACTGTCGTTTAAGTTCTACCGGAATACGATCTTCCTTATATGAATATGATAGTCCATACTCAGCGATAAGACTTTCTATTCGACTAAAAAATTCAGTTCGTTTATTGGCAGATTTACATAAGAATTTGTGTAGCGCAATTACATTTACATCTATATCATTCAGGTAAAATTTCCGAGCGTCAATATTCATAAATACCGACCCTCCGCCAACAAACGGTTCAACGAATTTCTCTATGTCGTCAGGGAAATACGAGCTAATTTCTTCAATGAGCTTATATTTGTCTCCAACATAGAAAAAAGGTGATCTTACTATCTTTTTTTTCATTGCCCTACTTCCGTGATAAATAATAGTTCCTTGTGCTTTGCAAAATTAGTCTTACCTGCATTAAAATATCTGTGATCGCAATCATATATCTTTGTAGTACCGCGTTCTTCTAAAATGGATTTAATCTGCTCTAATGTAATCTTGTTTTTTGATGACCCGCTTTTTGATTCGTATGTATTATTGTATGATACGACAATATACTTGACGTTCAATTTACTTATAAGATCCCGAAATGCAACGGGAGCACTAGAGGTACAATATGCACTCATATTTTGTGCTTTAGGCTTCATCGCTACACCAAACAATTCAGGCTTCTCCCAAGTTACCAGATTTTCGTAAATATGATAAAATCTACTATATTGACGAGAGTTATAAGGCGGGTCAATATATGCAACATCTGCCGTGATGTTTTCAGCAAGTATATTGGAGTCTTCTCTAAAGATTTCTACACACTGAGGATCAAGTGGTCTAATAAGTTGTATGGATAAAGGATGATACAGGATGTTTTTTTTGATGTATGCATCAAATGCCCTACTGTATTTGCTATTTTATCAATACTATATATTAAAGAGGTCAATAGAATGGCATATTCCTTATGCGTCAATGCCACTTTCCTCCTTTCGACATCCTCCCTTATATGACCTATCAATTTGGAGTTCTTGTAATCAAAGAACTTATCTCCGAAATTATCCGAAAAGTAATTGTCTTCAATAGTGTCAGGATTTATATTATTATAATACTCTATGATTGAATGAAGTTTATTCATATCATAAACTCCGGAACCAAAAAAGGCTTGATATATAATATTGTTAGATGACAGAAAGTCATTCATTATTATTCTCTTTGCATAAGGTATCGCAGCCTTGGAAACAGATGCGGTTCCCGCAAAGACATCAAAAAATGATTCAAACCCTCCTGTATGCTCGTTGATTATATTCATAATCCAAGGGTTAACTTTGCTTTATTTCCAATATATCTACGACTCTCCAAATCAAACATCTTATACCCCCAAAGAGTGACATCTATATCAGTTCGATTATAGACTTCTTGTAATGACAATTTCAATTCCTCACGAACATCTTTTGAATACTGACTCAATGACTCCATTTACTTTACACGTTGACAATTTCTGTCAAAGGTAAAACGAATATTTGAATGCAACTAATTTTCGAGCATAAAAAAATGAGCACGGAGACTAAGCCAATTATCCTTTTTGCAATATTTTTATAAAAAAAAGCCGCCCCTGAAAAAACAGAGACGACTTCTTCTACTTATTATATAACAACTTATTATATTACTTATATTCCGCCCAACTCTTGATAGCAATATCATCAATGCTCATTGTACAGAAAGCATTAATAAATGCACTAGCCAAACGGGCATTCGTTATCAACGGAACATTCAGGTCGATAGCCGCACGACGGATTTTATATCCGTTGTCCAACTCTCCGGCTGTCAAATTCTTCGGAATGTTGACTACCATATCAATCTTTTTACTATGGAGCATTTCCAAAGCTTGCGGATGTCCTTCTTCACTCGGCCAATAAACATGAGTACTCTCAATACCGTTTTCGGCAAGCGCTTTGTGCGTACCGCCCGTAGCAAAGAGCTTATATCCTTTATTTACCAACATACGGGCTGCGTCTATCATATCGGCTTTCTGTTTCATTGTACCTGTAGAAAGCAGGATATTCTTCTTCGGAATGCGATAACCTACGGAAAGCATTGCTTTCAGTACAGCGCAGGAAGTATCCATACCTATACAACCGACTTCACCGGTGGAAGCCATATCTACCCCCAACACCGGGTCGGCTTTCTGCAAACGGTTGAAGGAGAACTGGGAAGCCTTGATTCCAACATAGTCCAGTTCAAAAAGATTCTTTTCCGGTTTTTCGACAGGCAGGCCAAGCATTACTTTCGTTGCCAGTTCGATAAAGTTTATCTTCAATACCTTGCTGACAAACGGGAAAGAGCGGCTGGCACGCAGGTTGCATTCGATCACCTTGATATCATTATCTTTTGCCAAATATTGGATATTGAACGGACCGGAAATGTTCAAAGCCTTGGCAATCTCACGGCTGATACGCTTGATGCGGCGAACCGTCTCCACATATAACTTTTGCGGCGGGAATTGAATGGTCGCATCACCGGAGTGCACACCGGCAAACTCGATGTGCTCACTGATAGCATACGCTACGATTTCTCCATTTTGAGCCACGGCATCCATTTCCACTTCCTTGGCATGCTCAATAAACTGACTTACTACTACCGGATGTTTCTTCGATACATTGGCTGCCAGTTTCAGGAAACGTTCCAGTTCTTCCTGATTGGAGCAAACATTCATCGCGGCACCCGAAAGCACATAAGACGGACGGACAAGTACAGGAAAACCGACCTCGTCAACAAATTCATTGATATCATCCATAGAAGTCAGTTCACGCCAACGCGGCTGGTCTACACCAATACGGTCGAGCATGGCAGAGAATTTCTCGCGATCCTCAGCGTTGTCAATGCTTTTGGCACTTGTACCGAGAATATTGATATTTTGTGCATCCAGGCGCAATGCCAGATATTCGGAATTTGTCCACCGGTAGATACAATGACGCCATGTGGATTTTCGAGTTCCAGAATATCCATTACGCGTTCGAAAGTCAGTTCATCGAAATAGAGGCGGTCGCACATATCGTAATCCGTAGATACGGTTTCCGGATTATAGTTAATCATAACGCTGCGCCACCCTTCCTTGCGGATTGTATTCAATGCCTGAACACCACACCAGTCGAACTCAACCGAAGAACCGATACGATAGCACCGGAGCCTAGTACGACGATAGATTTATGGTCACCCAGATAATGAACGTCATTTGCTACACCACTATAAGTAAGATATAGATAATTAGTTTGTGCCGGGTATTCGGCAGCCAGAGTATCAATTTGTTTCACAACGGGAAGAATACCCGCACGTTTGCGATGATTACGGACATAGAGAATGCCGTCTTCCATATCACCTTCATAACCAATGGCACGGGCAATCTGGAAATCGGAGAAGCCTTGCACTTTCGCTTTCTTCAGCAATTCTCCCGGCAAGTCGGTAATCTGTTTGTGATTGTTTCCCCAACTGTGCAGTTCTTCGGAAGTCTGCATAATATTCATCAGTTTCTGAAGGAACCACTTGTCAATCTTTGTCAGTTCATGTACCTGATCAATTGTGTATCCGGCACGGAATGCTTTCGATATTACAAAAATACGTTTATCGGTCGGCTCACGAAGTGCTTTGTCAATATCAGAGATAACCAGTTCTTTGTTTTCCACAAATCCGTGCATTCCCTGTCCTATCATACGAAGACCTTTCTGGATCGCTTCTTCAAAAGTACGACCGATAGCCATTACTTCACCGACTGATTTCATTGAAGAACCCAATTCTTTGTCTACCCCATGGAATTTACCCAAGTCCCAACGAGGAATTTTACAGACCACATAATCCAGAGCAGGCTCGAAGAAGGCGGAGGTCGTTTTTGTTACGGAATTTTTCAAATCGAAAAGTCCGTAACCCAATCCTAATTTAGCGGCAACGAAAGCCAGCGGATAGCCGGTTGCTTTGGAGGCCAAGGCTGATGAACGGGAAAGACGGGCATTTACTTCAATCACTCGGTAATCTTCGGATTCCGGATCGAAAGCGTATTGTACGTTACATTCGCCCACGATACCGATATGGCGAATGATACGGATAGCCAATTCACGAAGTTTATGATATTCTTTGTTAGTAAGCGTTTGAGACGGAGCAATAACGATAGACTCACCGGTATGGATACCTAGCGGATCGAAATTCTCCATATTACAAACAGTAATACAGTTATCGAAGCGGTCGCGCACTACTTCGTATTCCACTTCTTTCCAGCCACGGAGTGATTTTTCCACCAATACTTGTGGGGAGAAGGAAAAAGCCTTTTCTACCAGAATATTCAGTTGTTCCTCGTTATCACAAAAACCGGAACCCAAACCACCCAATGCATAAGCAGCACGAACAATCACCGGATAACCCAGTTCTTTTGCTGCACGACGAGCATCTTCCGCATTTTCCACGGCTTCGCTCTTGATAGTCTTTACATTGATTTCATTCAGTTTCTGCACGAAAAGTTCACGGTCTTCGGTATCCATAATAGCTTGTACCGGAGTACCGAGTACCTTTACATTATATTTTTCAAGGACTCCTTCCTTATATAAAGCCACACCGCAATTCAAAGCGGTCTGACCGCCAAATGCAAGCATAATGCCTTCGGGTCTCTCTTTCTGAATCACTTTCTCTACGAAGTACGGAGTCACCGGCAGGAAGTAAATCTGATCTGCCACTCCTTCGGAAGTCTGTACCGTAGCAATATTCGGGTTGATGAGAATCGTTTCAATCCCCTCTTCTTTCAAGGCTTTGAGTGCCTGCGAACCGGAATAGTCGAACTCACCGGCCTCACCGATTTTTAGGGCACCGGAACCCAGCAGCAATACTTTCTTTATATTTTCTTTCATAATTGTCGGTTATTTAAGCAGGTTTACAAATTCATCGAACAGAAATTCCGTGTCCGTAGGTCCACTGGCAGCTTCCGGGTGGAATTGTGCGAGAACCAAGGATTCGTCTTATGTTTAATTCCTTCGTTAGAACCGTCATTCATATTGATGAAAAGCGGCTCCCAATCTGCTCCTAACGTATTATTATCTACGGCATAACCGTGATTTTGGGAAGTGATGAAACATCGTTCCGTACCTACCATACGCACAGGCTGATTGTGGCTACGGTGTCCGTACTTCAGTTTATATATTTTGGCACCTCCAGCTTTCGAGAGTAATTGATTACCCATGCAGATTCCGAAGATAGGAAGTTTTTCGTTTTTCATTGCCTTGCGGATATTTTGCACCGCAGCATCACAGGTATCCGGATCGCCCGGACCATTGGAAATAAACAATCCGTCAAATTCGAGTCCATTGAAGTCATAATCCCAAGGGACACGAATCACTTCAACATCACGTTTCAGCAGACAACGGATGATATTAGTCTTTACACCGCAATCCACCAATACCACTTTCCTTTTATCCGCACCTTCATTATAGCGAATCACTTCCTTGCAACTTACTTTATCTACATAGTTAACGCCTGCATAAGTAGCTTCAAGAACATTGTCCGGTTCATCGTCAAAAACAATCTTTCCCAACATCACGCCATGTTCGCGGAGTACTTTAGTCAGTTCGCGGGTATCAATGCCTGTGATGCCGAACCTGCTCACGTTTCAGCCAGTCGCCGAGACTTTCAACAGCATTCCAATGACTGTATTCGTAAGAATAGTCACTTACGATAATCGCTTCCGCATGAATCTTCTCACTTTCCATAAAAGTAGCGAGTCCGTTCGGTTCGATTGAAAAAGGGGGAACTCCGTAATTTCCTATCAACGGATAGGTAAGAGTCATCAACTGTCCGGCATACGAAGGGTCAGTGAGACTCTCCGGATATCCGGTCATGGCAGTATTAAAAACTACTTCGCCCGCCACCGGCTTCTCGTAGCCAAACGACTTGCCGGAAAACCGGCTCCCGTCGTCAAGGATTAATGTCACATTTCTCATTCTTATTTTTGAATCGTTGTATGATTGTCAGAATTGATACAGTTGCTCTATGTAATTGATGAATGCCTGATTCACCATTTTCACGCCACCCGGCGTAGGGTAATTGCCGCTAAAGTACCAGTCGCCCCGATAATTGGGACAGGCTTCATGAAGCCCTTCCAATGGCTGGTAGACGATTTCCACTTTAGCTTTCGTTCCCTTCGGAGTCAATAGTTCTACCATTTGGCGGAGATTTCCTCATCCGTGAAAGGTGCATATATTTCTTTTACATAGTTCACCATTTGCTCTTTCGGCAAACCTATCTGATCTTTGGATTTCCGGTAGGCAGACGCAATTATATCTTTCATATCCCGCTCTTTCAGCAATTCGACAGCAGCTCTGAAAGCAATAAACTCACTCATCTTTGCCATATCGATACCGTAATAATCGGGATAACGGACCTGTGGGGAAGAAGAAACGATAACAATCTTCTTCGGACCAAGACGGTCGAGAATACCGATAATACTTTGCTTCAATGTTGTGCCACGCACAATACTATCGTCAATAATCACCAGATTATCGACACCGGAAACAAGGCTTCCGTAAGTGATATCGTAAACATGAGCCGCCAGATCATTTCGGCTGTTTCCTTCGGCAATAAACGTACGGAGCTTGATGTCCTTAATAGCCACCTTTTCACTGCGGATACGGCGGGAAAGAATAACTTCCAGTTCCTCCATATTCGGATTATGACCTAATGCAGCTATTTGCTGCACTTTTTCTTCATTCAGATAGTCATCCAGTCCCTGTAACATTCCGTAGAAAGCAACTTCGGCGGTGTTGGGAATAAAAGAGAAAACGGTATGGTCAAGATCGTTGTTGATAGCTTTCAAAATGTTCGGCACGAGTTTCTCGCCGAGCCGTTTCCGTTCCTTGTAAATATCGACATCACTACCACGGGAGAAATAGATACGCTCGAATGAACAAGCCTGTTTCTCAGAGGTTTGTTTATTTGTGATGTCCGCAGTTTACCTTCTTTACTAATCAATAATGCCTGTCCCGGTTGCAGTTCTTTAATATCTTCTACAGGGACATTAAAAGCTGTCTGAATGACCGGACGTTCGGAAGCCAACACAGCAATCTCTTCATCCTGATACCAGAAAGCAGAACGTATCCCCCACGGATCACGTATTGCAAAAGATTCACCGCTTCCGGTCAGTCCGCAAATGACATATCCCCCGTCCCATTCACGGCTGGAGGTACGCAATACGTTAGCCAAATCAATATGCTCTTCTATATAGTTGGTGATTCCCATGCCTGTAAGCCCTTCGGCCTCGGCAAGGTTGAACACACGTTCCACTTCACGATCAAGCCGGTGCCCCACTTGTTCCAACATGATATAGGTATCAGCATACTTACGGGGATGTTGTCCAATGGCTGTGATACGGGCAAAAATTTCATCTACATTCGTCATGTTGAAGTTACCGCAGAGAGCCAAGTTCTTGGCACGCCAGTTGTTTCTCCTCAAAAACGGGTGCACATAAGAGATACCGGATTTCCCGGTTGTCGAATAACGCAAATGCCCCATATACGTTTCACCCGCAAAAGGTAATGTACGTTTAGCAAACTCAGCATCATGCAATTGTTCGGAAGTCAAATCCTTGAAATTATTCTGTACATTCTCAAAGATTTCCGTAATGGCACCGGAACCTAAGGCACGTTCGCGAAACATATATTCTTCACCCGGATTGGCCTCCAGTTTAACACAAGCCAGTCCCGCACCTTCCTGCCCACGATTATGCTGCTTTTCCATTAGCAGATAAAGCTTGTTCAGACCGTACATCCACGTTCCGTACTTCTTCTCGTAATACTCCAGCGGTTTAAGCAGGCGTATCATGGCAACGCCACATTCATGTTTCAATTGTTCCATTTATACAAATCCAAATTACCTGTTATAAGTTACAAGTTTTACTCCACTGTTACTGATTTAGCCAAATTCCTGGGCTGGCCTACATCCATTCCCTTGCAAACCGCAATATGGTAAGCAGGCAACTGAAGAGGTACCGTAGTAATCAACAGATCGAGGCATTCGATTGTTTCGGGAAATTCGATACTACAATCGGCGATTTTGTTGATGACTGTATTTCCTTGGGCTTGAAGTTTTCCTTTGAAAACAACATAGTTTTCGATGATACTTCAGCCCTTTTATTAGGCTGGGAAAGGCTTTTCTTGTACCAATATAGCCTACCATTCCACGCACATTATAGCGTTTTTATTTTGGTTGCAAATATACATATTTCAAATAACATAAAGATTATAAATTCGATATTTATTTGACAGAAACGCACAAAAAGTTGCAAATACATCAAAAAGTTAAATAATATATTATTTTTAGCTCAAAAAGAAACAAATTACAATCATCTTAAAATAATAGGCAACAGACTAACAATTTAAAAGCAATGCCAACGATTTTGATTACAAATTAAAAGAATATAGAATAGGCTTCTCATTTCGTGTCATAGAAATGATAGAATTTAGTATCATTATGAAATTAAATTTTTAATTTTGCCAAACATTTTGATACACCAAACAGGTATTATCATACAATAAAGATAGTAAGAATGAAGAAACAAGAACTTTTTAACAACAGAGCAAAAGGATTCCCTTACCAACGACATCCCAAACAGCCGGGCCTGTACGATGCGGCATACGAACATGATGCCTGCGGTGTTGGTATGCTGGTAAACATTCACGGAGAAAAGTCACACGACATTGTTGAGTCGGCTTTAAAAGTATTAGAGAATATGCGCCACCGCGGTGCCGAAGGTGCAGACAACAAAACCGGGGACGGTGCAGGCATTATGTTACAAATTCCGCATGAGTTTATTTTATTGCAGGGTATTCCCGTTCCGGAAAAGGGACGTTATGGCACCGGTCTGCTTTTTTTACCGAAAAAAGAGAAAGACCAGGCAACTATTTTGAGCATCATTATTGAGGAAATCGAAAAAGAAGGACTTACGCTGATGCATCTGCGTAATGTACCTACTTGCCCGGAAATTCTGGGAGAAGCGGCTTTGGCTAATGAACCGGATATCAAACAGGTATTTATCACGGGATTTACTGAGACAGAAACTGCCGACCGCAAACTGTATCTGATCCGTAAAAGAATAGAAAATAAAGTCAGAATGTCAGCCATTCCGGCGAAAGAGGATTTTTACATCGTTTCGCTCTCTACAAAAAGTATTATATATAAAGGTATGCTTTCGTCATTGCAGCTACGGAACTATTATCCCGACCTGACGAACAATTACTTCACCAGCGGGTTGGCTTTGGTGCATTCCCGTTTCAGTACTAACACTTTCCCGACATGGGGATTGGCACAACCTTTCCGCCTTTTGGCACACAATGGTGAAATCAATACGATTCGCGGCAACCGCGGGTGGATGGAAGCTCGCGAAAGTGTACTCTCCTCTCCCACTCTCGGGGATATCAAAGAGATCCGTCCGATTATACAGCCGGGCATGAGTGATAGCGCCTCATTGGACAACGTGCTGGAGTTTTTGGTAATGTCAGGATTGAGCCTGCCTCACGCAATGGCAATGCTTGTGCCGGAGTCTTTCAATGAGAAGAACCCTATCAGTGAAGATTTGAAGTCCTTTTATGAATATCATTCCATACTAATGGAACCTTGGGACGGACCGGCTGCCTTGTTATTCAGCGACGGACGCTTTGCCGGTGGTATGCTCGACCGTAACGGTCTGCGCCCCGCCCGTTACCTGATTACCCAAAATGATATGATGGTGGTTGCCTCAGAAGTCGGTGTAATGGATTTCGAACCGGGAGATATCAAAGAGAAAGGACGGCTGCAACCGGGTAAAATTCTACTGGTTGATACGGAAAAAGGCGAAATATTTTATGACGGTGAGCTGAAGAAACAACTGGCGGAAGCAAAACCGTACCGTATCTGGTTGTCTACAAACCGTATCGAACTGGATGAATTGAAAAGCGGACGCAAAATGCCTCATCATGTAGAGAATTACGACCGGATGCTCCGTACTTTCGGTTACTCAAAGGAGGATATCGAGAAACTGATTATACCCATGGCAAGTACCGGAGCCGAACCGATTCATTCAATGGGTAACGACACTCCGCTGGCTGTACTCTCGGACAAGCCGCAGTTGCTTTACAATTATTTCCGCCAGCAATTTGCCCAAGTGACAAATCCGCCAATTGACCCGCTACGCGAGGAATTGGTGATGTCATTGACGGAATATATCGGAGCAGTCGGTATGAATATTCTGACACCTAGTGAAAGCCATTGTAAATGGTACGTCTGAATCACCCGATCCTAAGCAATACACAGCTGGATATCCTTTGCAATATCCGCTATAAAGGTTTTAAGACTGTCAAACTGCCGATGTTGTTTGAAGTAGCCAAAGGGAAAGCCGGATTACAGGAAGCACTGACCGAACTTGCAAACAGGCGGAGGCCTCCGTAACAGAAGGAGTAAACTATATCGTCCTGACAGACCGGAATGTAGATGCCACTCATGCAGTGATTCCTTCACTTCTGGCAGTGAGTGCCGTTCATCATCATTTAATTTCTGTAGGGAAACGCGTACAGACAGCGCTGGTTGTGGAAAGCGGTGAAATACGTGAAGTGATGCACGCTGCATTATTGCTGGGATTCGGAGCAAGCGCCCTAAATCCATACATGGCTTTTGCTATTCTTGATAAGTTGGTAAAAAACAAAGATATCCAACTAGATTATGCCACGGCAGAGAAAAACTACATCAAGTCAATCTGCAAGGGACTTTTCAAGATTATGAGTAAAATGGGTATCTCTACGATCCGTTCTTACCGGGGAGCAAAAATCTTTGAAGCTATCGGTTTGAGTGAAGAACTGAGCAAAGCATATTTCGGAGGACTAGGTTCACCGATTGGAGGTATCCGATTGGAGGAGGTAGCTAGAGACGCCATTGCTTTCCATAATGAAGGATTTGCAGCAGAGGCAGGCGGATTATTACCGAATAAAGGTTTGTATTCTTTCCGTAAAGACGGAGAAAAACATGCCTGGAATCCTGAAACAATCAGTACATTACAGTTGGCCACCCGTTTGGGTAGTTACAAGAAATTTAAGGAATACACTCACTTGGTAGATGAAAAGGAAAAACCTATTTTCCTGCGCGATTTCTTAAAGTTCCGTCGTAATCCGATTTCTATCGAACAGGTAGAACCGGTGGAAAGCATCTTACGCCGCTTCGTTACGGGTGCCATGTCTTTCGGCTCTATCAGCAAGGAAGCACATGAAGCAATAGCTATTGCCATGAATAGGATCCACGGACGCAGCAATACGGGTGAAGGGGGTGAAGATGCTGCCCGTTTCCAGCCGTTACCTGATGGAAATTCCATGCGAAGTGCTATTAAACAAGTAGCTTCCGGCCGGTTTGGCGTGACGACAGAATATTTGGTAAATGCAGATGAAATACAGATTAAAATTGCCCAAGGAGCCAAACCGGGCGAGGGCGGACAACTTCCCGGATTCAAAGTGAACGATGTGATTGCCAAAACACGTCACTCTATTCCGGGAATTTCGCTGATTTCTCCTCCTCCCCACCACGACATTTATTCTATCGAAGATTTGGCTCAACTGATTTTTGATTTGAAGAACATAAATCCACAAGCAAAAATCAGCGTGAAACTGGTAGCGGAAAGTGGCGTTGGAACAATTGCTGCCGGTGTGGCAAAAGCGAAAGCGGACTTGATTGTGATCTCCGGAGCGGAAGGCGGTACAGGGGCTTCGCCCGCTTCTTCTATCCGTTATGCAGGTATCTCTCCCGAACTGGATTAAGCGAAACACAGCAGACATTAGTCTTGAACGGACTTCGCGGACAGGTAGTACTGCAAGCCGACGGCCAGTTAAAAACCGGACGAGATATTATCCTAATGGCATTAATGGGAGCCGAAGAATACGGTTTTGCCACTTCCGCCCTCATCGTACTAGGTTGCGTGATGATGCGGAATGTCATCAAAATACTTGTCCGGTTGGAGTTGCCACCCAGAATGAGGAACTGCGCAAACGCTTCCATGGCCGTAGCGAATACCTAGTAATTTCTTCACTTTCCTGGCACAGGAAGTCCGGGAATATCTGGCTGAAATGGGATTCACAAAAATGGACGACATCATCGGACGGACTGATTTGATTGAACGTAAATCGGGGACGGACGACCCGAATCCGAAGCACGCATTAATTGATTTCACAAGATTACTGACACGCATTGACAATAGTGCAGCTATCCGCCACGTCATTGACCAGGACCATGCTATTTCTACTGTAAAGGATGTGACGATTATTGATGCAGCTCAGGCGGCTATTGAACATGAGAAAGAGATTTCTCTGGAATATACGATAGCTAATACCGACCGTGCTATCGGCGCTATGCTTTCCGGCGTCATCGCCAAGAAGTATGGAGAAAGAGGATTACCGGAACATACGTTGAACGTGAAATTCAAAGGCTCGGCAGGTCAGTCATTCGGTGCATTCTTAGTACCGGGAGTTAATTTCAAACTGGAAGGCGAGGCTAACGATTATCTGGGAAAAGGGTTAAGCGGTGGTCGTATTGCCGTACTCCCTCCTATCCGTAGCAACTTCGAAGCTGAAAAGAATACGATTGCAGGCAATACGTTACTTTATGGAGCTACAAGTGGTGAAGTGTATATCAACGGACGTGTAGGTGAACGTTTTGCTGTACGTAATTCCGGTGCAGTAGCCGTAGTAGAAGGTGTAGGCGATCATTGTTGCGAATATATGACTGGAGGACGTGTGGTGGTTCTCGGACAGACAGGACGCAACTTCGCTGCCGGTATGAGTGGTGGGGTAGCGTATGTATGGAATAAGGAAGGAAACTTTGACTATTTCTGCAATATGGAAATGGTAGAACTTTCACTGATTGAAGAAGCCAGTTACCGAAAAGAATTACACGACTGATTCGTCAACATTACTTATATACAGGTTCGAAACTGGCACGTACCATGCTTGATGACTGGAATCATTATGTCGATCAATTTATCCAGGTAGTGCCTATCGAGTACAAAAAAGTGCTACAGGAAGAGCAAATGAGAAAGTTACAACAAAAGATTGCAGATATGCAAAGAGACTATTAACCGACAACCGGCAGATGCCGGAGCCAGGTTTCCATGCGGGACTAAAATTAAACTTAAAACTTAAAGAAAATGGGAGATCCTAGAGCTTTTTTAAATATACCTCGACAGGAAGCGGGATACCGCCCTGTGAACGAACGAATCACTGATTACAGCCAGGTAGAACAAACATTGAATACAAACAGCCGCAAGTTACAGGCTTCTCGCTGTATGGACTGTGGCGTACCCTTCTGCACTGGGCATGCCCGATAGGGAATAAACAACCGGAATGGCAGGACGCTTTATTCAAAGGGAAATGGAGAGAGGCATACGAAATCCTATCGTCACCTGTGACTTTCCTGAATTTACGGGGCGTATTTGTCCAGCCCTTTGTGAGAAGTCTTGTGTACTAAAACTTCATGTGACCAACCTGTGACGATTCGCGAAAACGAAGCGGCTATCGTTGAAGCAGCTTTTCGTGAAGGATATATACAAATACAGACCCCGGAAAGAAACGGAAAGAAAGTAGCGGTTATTGGTGCCGGTCCTGCCGGACTGGTCGTGGCCAATCAACTCAATCTAAAAGGATATTCAGTAACCTTATTTGATAAGAACGAAGCTCCCGGCGGATTGCTACGTTTCGGTATTCCCAATTTTAAACTGGATAAGAATGTGATTGACCGGCGCATGAATATCTTAACTGCGGAAGGAATCAAGTTTGAAATGGGAGTAGAAATTGACGTCAATCATTTACCGGAGGGATTCGACGCTTACTGCATCTGTACGGGAACACCGGCAGCACGCGATTTAAGTATTCCGGGACGGGATTTGAAAGGTATTTACTTTGCACTTGAAATGCTGGCCCAACAGAATAGGATTCTGGAAGGACAAACTTTCTCCAAAGATAAATTAGTGAATGCCAAGGGCAAAAAGGTACTTGTCATTGGTGGTGGAGATACGGGGTCGGATTGCATCGGAACTAGTGTGCGCCAAGGAGCAACCAGCGTAACGCAGATTGAGATCATGCCCCAGCCACCCGTGGGACATAACCCGTCTACCCCCTGGCCGCAGTGGCCGGTAGTCCTCAAGACTACTTCCAGCCATGAAGAAGGTTGCATACGCCGCTGGTGCCTCACTTCCAATCAATTCCTAGGAAAAATGGGAACGTAACAGGTGTGGAAGTGGAAGAAGTAGAATGGATTCCGGCAACAGACGGAGGACGTCCGACACTGAAACCTACCGGGAAAAAAGAGGTGATCGAGGCAGATATGGTATTGCTGGCCATGGGATTCTTAAAACCGGAACAACCGAATTTTGCCGATAATGTATTTCTTGCCGGAGATGCTGCTACCGGAGCCAGTCTGGTGGTACGCGCCATGGCAGGAGGACGAAAGACGGCTGCGGAAATAGATACTTATTTAACAACTAAAAATTAAAGTTATGTGTGGAATAGCAGGTATACTCAATATAAAAGCTCAAACCAAGGAGCTAAGAGATAAAGCATTGAAAATGGCTCAGAAAATCCGTCACCGCGGACCGGACTGGAGTGGTATCTATGTAGGTGGAAGTGCGATTTTGGCACACGAACGCCTTTCAATTGTCGACCCGCAAAGTGGAGGGCAGCCTTTGTACTCTCCCGACCGGAAACAAGTACTTGCCGTAAACGGTGAAATCTATAACCACCGGGAAATCCGTACCCGATATGCCGGAAAATATGATTTTCAGACGGGAAGTGATTGTGAAGTTATTCTTGCCCTTTACAAAGACAAAGGCATTCACTTTTTGGAAGATATCAGCGGAATCTTTGCATTCGTTCTCTACGATGAAGAAAAAGATGAATTTCTGATTGCCCGTGACCCAATTGGCGTCATACCTTTATATATAGGCAGGGACAAAGACGGGAAAATATATTTCGGCAGCGAGCTGAAAGCTCTTGAAGGATTTTGCGATGAGTATGAATTATTCCTTCCGGGACATTACTATTACAGCAAGGAAGGGCAAATGAAACGTTGGTACGCACGCGACTGGACGGAATATGAAACTGTAAAAGACAACGATGCGAAAGCCGGCGATGTGAAAGAAGCATTAGAAGATGCCGTTCATCGCCAATTAATGAGTGATGTGCCTTACGGAGTACTTCTTTCCGGTGGTTGGATAGTTCTGTTATCTCCGCCATTGCCAAGAAATATGCGGCCAAACGTATAGAAACAGACGGAGCAAGCGATGCATGGTGGCCTCAACTTCACTCCTTTGCTATCGGTCTGAAAGGTGCACCCGATTTGATAAAAGCACGTGAGGTTGCCGAATATATCGGTACCGTACACCACGAAATAAACTACACCGTGCAGGAAGGACTAGATGCGATCCGTGATGTTATCTATTTTATCGAAACGTATGATGTAACTACCGTACGGGCTTCCACTCCTATGTATCTATTGGCACGTGTCATTAAATCCATGGGAATCAAAATGGTGCTGAGCGGAGAAGGTGCCGACGAAGTTTTCGGAGGATACCTTTATTTCCATAAGGCTCCCACCCCACAAGCATTTCATGAAGAAACAGTACGTAAACTTTCTAAATTACACATGTATGACTGTCTTCGTGCTAATAAAAGTTTGTCAGCTTGGGGCGTAGAGGGACGTGTACCATTCTTAGACAAAGAGTTTCTTGATGTCGCAATGACGTTGAATCCGAAAGCCAAAATGTGTCCCGGAAAAAACATTGAAAAGAGAATCGTACGCGAAGCCTTTGCCGATATGCTACCGGAAAGCGTGGCATGGAGACAGAAAGAGCAGTTCAGTGACGGTGTAGGGTATTCCTGGATTGATACGTTAAAAGAAATAACCACTGCTGCCGTAAGTGATGAACAAATGGAAAACGCGGCCAGGCGCTTCCCTATCAATACCCCGCAAAATAAAGAAGAATATTATTACCGCAGTATCTTTGAAGAACCATTTCCCCAGCGAAAGTGCAGCACGCAGTGTACCCAGTGTTCCCAGCGTAGCCTGCTCTACAGCAGAAGCGCTGGCATGGGATATCGCCTTCAAGAACCTGAATGAACCGAGCGGACGCGCAGTAAAAGGAATACATGAAGAAGCCTATACTTAACTGACGACAGAAAGAATCACAGAATCGGTTATTTCTGTTACTTTTTTGTAGTATTTCGATTCTAAATCCCAAGGATTAACGCAGATTAGCATATAATTGACTAATTTGCGTTTTCTTTTTTATAATTTTGAAGCCAAACCCAATTAAACCTATATAAACCCTTTAAAAGATAAAACGAATGAATTTAAAAAAAATGATGATAGGTTCCGCCCTTTTAATGGCTGCATGTTGTATGCAGGCGCAGACAAAAGCAATTGCTCACCGCGGTTTCTGGAAAACCCCGGGATCATCACAAAACAGTATTACATCACTTCTAAAAGCAGACTCTATCGGTTGTTATGGTTCAGAATTTGATGTTTGGCTTACTAAAGACAGCAAGTTAGTAGTCAATCATGATCTGTGTACAAAATGAGACCTATGGAGTATTCTAAAGGAGACGCGCTCACTGGGTTGAAATTATCAAATGGAGAAAACCTCCCAAGTCTGGAGCAGTACTTAAAAGTCGGAAAAGAACATAATACTAAACTGATACTTGAACTGAAAGCACTTAACAGCAAAAAGCGCGAGACCAAAGCCGTTCAGGAAATTCTGGCTACGGTGAAAAAAATGGGATTAGAGAGCCGCATGGAATATATCACTTTCTCATTGCATGCCATGAAAGAGTTTATCCGCCTGGCACCTGCCGGCACTCCGGTATTCTATCTGAACGGTGAATTATCTCCGAAAGAATTAAAAGAACTCGGGGCTACGGGTCTTGACTATCACATGGGAGTGATTAAAAAACATCCCGAATGGATTAAAGAAGCTCATGACCTTGGTCTGAAAGTCAATGTGTGGACAGTGGACGAAGCCGAAGAAATGAAGTGGTTAATTGAACAGAAAGTAGATTTCATTACGACCAATGAGCCGGTTGTTTTGTTGGAAGAACTAAAAAAGAATAAATAAAACATACACATTCAATACTCTATCCTTCAACATTAATGAAACAGCCCGTTCCTTTAAAAGGAACGGGCTATTTCTCGGTGTCAAACGTATGGTTTCTTTTAAAGAAAAATGCAAACATATAAGAACTTAATTATCAATACACTACATTTTTCGTTATTTTTAATTGAGGAAGAAATTGATATTTCTATGCATACTTATAAAAGATTACAGTCCGATCACTTGAAATCATCTAATACATCTTTCAGTTCTTCCACTGTCAACTCCCCAACTTGTCTCCAGAGTTCATTTCTCTTATGTAATAAAAGAAAAGCCGGAATAGTATCTATGTTATGCGCATCGCTATTGCCTTATCTTCTCCAACATTTACTCGTACTAATTCGATTGTCCTCTTCTCATAAGTACGGAGTACCGGCCCTATCCATTCGTAATGAGGCGACCAGTCCGCATAAAATACAACCAATACCAAATGATTGGTTCGTACTGCTGTTTCTAATTGTTTCTCTATATTCATATCTCTACATTTTTATATTAATATAGTGCTAGAACAATGAATACGGGAAAAGGTTCTTCAGAGTATCCGGCAAGCAATATGATAGTGAAATAAAGCTATCCGCTTTCATTTCGTCAAAACAAAAAGGAGTTTTTTCCTATTCTTATGACTAAATTTAAAGATTATCAAGCTAATTATTCTTTATATATTATGAAAGTATATGCAAAACAATTCACCTAAATAACAGTTTATCAAT
>ENA-OQCK01000112-OQCK01000112.1-human-gut-metagenome-genome-assembly--contig:-NODE-112-length-45461-cov-2.575925_pt1 | contig 45461 bp, 66 predicted proteins | sample MGYA00242498_ERZ504578 | MGnify/ENA primary metagenome ERZ504578 (study PRJEB26092, sample SAMD00036229) | human gut metagenome | host: Homo sapiens | study: EMG produced TPA metagenomics assembly of...
TCGAGCCGTCGCTGCCCAGCGACACGTTGCCCTTGCGAATGGAGTCGTGTCGATCGTCCAGCCGGCTATGGCTGTTGCTCGAACCCAGCTGTGCCACGCAGTACCCTGCACTGTCCGTGGTATAGAGCCCGAAGTCCGTGTCGCTGTTGTAGTAGAGCTGCACCCGCTGCCCGCTAGCGACACCCGAATTGGCCCCGTACACCGCGATGCGTCTGTTGCCGCTGTCTATCGAGATATGCGTGGCAGTGAGGCCGAAGCCCGATCATCCAGCCGCCGATTTTTCCTTTGGTGAAGGTACAGCTCAGGCCGTTGATATAGTCCGTGTTGATGATGGAGGACTGATGCTGGCGGCATCGAGCTTCGAGGCCGCTATACTGCCTGCCGCTATGCGGTCGGCGGAGATGGTTCCTGCGGTAATCTGCGAGGCGGTGATACTGCCGGTATAGATTCCGTCGGCCGTGATCTTCGTCAGCTTGGGATAGCCGCTGCCGCCCAAAGCCGTGGTGAGGGAGCCGATAGGTGCCGTCCACAAGGCACTGACCGTCGAGGCGAACGTGACGTTGCCCGAAGCGTCCCACGCGATGTTGCCGCCCGCGACCGCTCCGGCTCCCGAGGCATCCAGCCGCCATTTATAGCCCCGGATACCGTTCGAGCCGAGCGTAATGCTACCTGCGGCAGAGGTGCAGCTCCCCACAGTGTTGTTCTTCGTACCCCGGTAAAGGGAGTCGGCATCCACCGTCCAGCCGCCGATTTTCCCTTTTGTAACGTTCAAGGTCAGAGCTTCGATGTTTCCGGCGGTAATCAAGGAGGCTTTCAACGCCGCCGTGTCGATGCGTGCCGCAGCGATAATCCCCGATGTGATCTGGGAAGCACTGATGGAAATCGTCTTAATCGTATCGGCCGAGAGTGTTCCGGTAAAGACGCCGTCCTTGTCGATGTAGGTCGCACCGACCCAGTTCAGACTCACTCCGCTGCCGAACTCGACCTTGCCTGTCGTGGCGTTATACCTGACATACTGGTCGCCATAACCCAACTGGGCGTTACCGCCGTTATCTACATAGAAGGTTTGTAGCCATCCCTAATCCATAGATGCCGTTTACCGCCTCTGCGGCGATCGTTCCCGAGGAGGTCTTCGTATTGAGTGTAAACGAGCCTATGGCTATCCCGGAGACGGTGCCGTCGCTGTTTTTCGTGCCCGCAAAGAGTTTGGGGGTGATGACCGTGTTGCCGTTGATGAGCGTCTTACCCGTATTCCACTCCTTGACCCAGTCGAGCATGTCGGCATCGACCCGTCCTTGCCCGGGATACCCGCCTTGGCTTTCGACCAGACGAACGACAGATGATAGACAATACCGGAAATTGTCACGGGAATATCTATTGTTCCGTGGTCGGCGAGGGTCGTCGTACCGGCGGTGATAACGTAGGTTAAGGTCTTCGTGCCGTTATTGACGGTAACGGATGAGAATCCCGCCGGCTTACCCACCGCACCGATGGTAAAGGCCGTGAGTTCCTCGTCCCCGCACATCACCGTACGGTCGAGGTGAGAGTGACGGACGAGAGAATCTTCCCCGTGTCATCCGCGGGGAACACGTATTCACCCAAAGACTGGGTTATGGTATACCCGTCCTTCTGGACATAGATGGTCGCCTGTCCCCGGGCGATGAGAATCTTTGCCATGAAACCTTTTTCTGAAAGTATAGTGCGGAATGATTCCGGCAGGTTGCGGATTTTTTTTCGTGTAAATGATATTATTATAAAAAATATTTGTATTTTTGTAATTGGAAATGGTTCCGGGCGGTTCGCCGCCACGGATGAAAAGGGAATCCGGTGAGAATCCGGGACAGTACCGTTGCTGTAAGTCCCCTCAAGGTTGCCGCAACCTGCCACTGGTGTAATGCTGGGAAGGCGCGACGACTGGGACGAGTCAGAAGACCTGCCATGACCGGAAAAGGATTTACACCCGCGGGAGAAAATCGGGTTGCGATCAGATACGGAATGCCGTAGGAGTCATTCTCATATTTGAAGACAAACATAATCCCGTTCGTGTAAACCTGCGCGAACGGGATTTTTTGTGTTTGTTAAAAATATGTTTTATTAAAAAACAAGTAAGCTATGAAAAGAAATTTACGCTTTCTGGCGGGAGCTTTCCTGTTGACGGCAACCGCCCTGTTCACCGGCTGTAATTCAGACGATGACTTTTTGATGAATCCTCAAACTGATTCAGTAACTCCCGAAACCCGAGCCAACTTTAATGATGATGGCACTACAACCATTACATTCGATGACTTCGATGAAACATTCATGCGGTTTCGCCTAAAGCAGAGAACTACTACACGCTTTATGGATATACTGCAGAGAACCAAATCAGGGAAATATACGATCCCGATTTTGTGTTTGTCTCCGACATGAATACTGTAACCAATTCTTATGGAGCGTATACTGAATTTTCCAGTGGTGCCATTGCGTTGTCGAAATACAATTATCGTTCTGATTCTGCTGCCGGCAAGACTTCTGGAACTAATTGGTGGTATACTTGGGAGAATCAATGTAGTGTCTATAATACAGCATCCACAGATGGGGCCAATACAGGGGCAGGTCACAGCGGTTCCAATTTTGCTGTTGTATACGGCTACTCTGATTTCGGAAATACGGAGTGGATGGCCAAACCTGAATTCTATTTTGACTCCCCTCGCAAATTCAAGGTTTATGGTATTGTAACACAGCATATACCTATGGTGTGATTATAAATGGTAATCAGTTCGGAACATCGGGTGTTGCAACACCGTTGAGTAATCTGAAAGATTCTGACGGCAACAATATAGGATATTTCCAAGTCAACATCGAATGTTATGACGTAGATGGAAATTTGATCACCACTGTATCGAAATTGTTGGCCGACTACCGATATGATAAACCAACAGTGTCCCCCGTAACTACATGGACATATTGGGATATTAATGTAGCGGATGTGCAAAGTGTAAAATTCAATTTTGAAGGATCTGATGTCGATCCTATATATGGACTCAATACTCCGGCGTATCTTTGTATAGACGACGTTACAATAGAATAACAATTTAATATAGTTTGGCATAGAACTGATTTCAGTTCTATACCTTTTTTATTATGAAGGCTTTCATATTTAGTATTCTTGTACTTTTGTTTTTTATTACAAGCTGTAATAAGAACGATGTAATTACTGAAGAAATAAAACAAGCTCCTATAATTGAACTCGATAGTGAGACTGGCATTTACACTATCAAAGTTGGGCGTGAACTGACAATTGCCCCGACATATAAATATGCGAATAATGCACTTTATGCATGGACAGTAGATGGAAAACTTCTTTCATCTGAATCAATATTGAAGTATACATGGAATCAGGAACAACATCTATATATCAAATTGCGAGTTGATACACCAGAGGGTTATGCGGAAGAAGAGTTAAAAGTAGAAGTATTGGAGTTAACTCCACCTACAATTTCAATCATAATCCCCTCTAAAGGATTAAAAGTGCCTCAAAACACGGATTATATTTTATCTCCAGATATTCAACATGACGATCTTGAAAATTTTAGAATTGAATGGGTACGCGATGGAGAAATCGTCGGAACAGAAAAAGCATATACGTTTCACGAAAAAGAACTCGGTACATATTCGATAACAATCCGGGCATCCAATATAGACGGAGAAACAATCCGTGATTTCGACGTAGAAGTTGTGGAAACAATGCCTTATTCCGTACGGTTTCCGACACCATCCTATACACAAACTTCTACGGATCGTTATACTTTTGCAGGGCGTCCTGTATATTTGCGGCCTTTGCTGGAATATTTCGATTATCCACAGTATCAATGGCAGGTCAATGGAAAAATTATGGAAGCCGCTACCGACAGGGTTTTTAAATTCACGCCGACGACTCCTGGAGAATATTTCGTTGCTGTTACTGTTACAGAAAAAATGCCCAACACACAGCCACTTTCACGTAACATAACACGTAGTAATACTTCAATTACAACGACAGTTAAGGTTATTTGTGAAGAAAAAACGGAACAAGAACGCTATCGGCAAGCGACAGCGACAAGTTCAGGTATTTGGGATAAGGTTTATGAATTCATTCCTGCTCCCGGACAGTTTATTAATGAGTTATCCCAAAATACCGGATTTATAGGAAATGAAACGACGCCCCAACAAGCCATAGAGTATGCAACGAAACGATTGAACAAAAAAGCGCATGTTTCACTGGGATCTTTCGGTGGTTATATCATCATCGGTTTTGACCATAGTATTGCTCCGAGTGGCCGAGAATACGATTTTGCAATACAAGGAAATGCTTTTAACAGTTCGAGCGGTGGCTCAAATGAGCCGGGCATTGTTTGGGTAATGCAAGATATAAATGGCAATGGCCAGCCAGACGATGAATGGTATGAATTAAAAGGATCTGAAACCGGCATCGATGGTACAATACAAGACTACGAAGTAACTTACTATAGACCTGCACCCAGAGCACATACTCCGTGTAGATAGTGAAGGTAATTCAGGTTCTGTCGATATGAATGCATACCATGGCCAAGAATATTATTATCCCAATTGGATTAAAGAAGATAGCTATACATTATATGGGACGCGTCTGACTCCTCGCAACAATCAAGATCCCGTTACAGGATATTGGGCGAATAACGCTTATGAGTGGGGGTATGTGGATAATATGGGTTCAGATAATCTGGTAGGAGGAAATGTCATTGATGGTAGCGGTCAGCGCAACGGATTCAAAATAGCCAATGCAATATATCATGACGGGACTCCAGTAAAATTGCAATATATAGACTTTATCAAAGTTCAGTGTGGAGTATTATCGAAAAGTGGTTGGCTTGGAGAGATATCCACAGAAGTATTTTCATTTGAAGACTTATCAATAACTAATAATCAATAATATGAGACAGTTTTGGCTTTTACTATTCATTGCCCCATTTCTTTTTTTATCATGTTCAGAAGATAATCAGACTCCAGAAGTCCTGCTGATGCCGATGACAATTTTATCACATCAGTCGTGATGACTGTGGCAAGTCAATCCTATACAGCGGAAATAATTGACAATATAATTACCATAACAGTTCCATATACTGTTTCGTTAAATAATGCTCAAGTCGAATTCAAATACACATCCTCGGCAACAATTATTCCCGATCCGGCAAGCATTACTGACTGGGATACGGAACGAACGTTTCGTGTAACCTCTTACAATGGAGAAGCGAATGATTATACATATAAGTCATTAAAGACGAGATTCGCTATGAAGGGGATGTGGAATTGAAGACAACAGCGGATGTTACGGCTTTCATTGATACGGACGTAACGGTTATCAAAGGTGATTTGATTATCGGGTCGGATGCTGAGGATGCAGAAGAATTGTCGGATATCGCCGCATTAAAAATATTGAAGGAAGTCGAAGGAAACATCATCATTCGGAAAAGTTATGTTGGACAAGATCTTACGGGACTTGATAATATCACTTCAATTGGAGGTTTGCAAATAGGAACTGAAACTGCCTTTGCGACCAACAGTAAATTGCAGATGGTCAGTATGAGATCTTTGCAGCATATTACTGGCGACATCGTTGTCTGCAACAATCAAGTAGCATATGTGCAATTCGACAACCTTGAAACGATTGATGGAAATATAATATTCAGGACTTCATCTCTACAAAGTTTTGAATTCCCTAAATTAACCACTGTCGTAAAGGATTTTGATCTCCAGTGTCTGACAAGTGACGGAGAACCAGGAGGAGAAATCACATCTTTGAGAATTCCTGAATTGACAAAAGTAAACGGTCGCTTAGGGGTTAATAATTTAGGCAAAATGATTTCTTTGGAATTTCCGAAATTACAAGAAGTTGGAAGTGTGGATTTTGCTTCTATACCGATTCCGTTGGAGACCCTTTCATTGCCGGAATTATCGGTAGTAAACGGCGACCTTAATCTCGTTTCCAGTTATATTGCGTCCGATGCTTTTACATCTACGGGAAATAATAAATTACAAGAAATAGATGGACTGTCTAACTTGTCGATTGTTAAAGGCACATTGACAATATCTAAATTCCAAGTCTTGAAAAAATTGCCGGATTGGAGTAAATTAGAACAACTCGGAGGACTGACCTTGCTGCGTTTATTGGAGTGTTCTGATCGAATTTTAGATTTGAGCAAAGTAAATTTTGTACCTTTTGAGGATAACGAACCTTTAATTTCTATTACAGACGGGACTATATTCTCAAAATTATCACAAAAGAGGATATGTCGCAAGTTAGCATGTTTCTAGCTCCGAGCGGTATTACCGGTTCAAGTGTTGGAATAGATCCAGAATTGAATTTTAAGAGTATTAAGAATTTTAAGTATTCTAGCAATATGACAACAGATCCTGTATTCCAATTTGAACGAGTTTACGGGAATATGGAAATTATAAGAGGTTCAAAAAAAGGCGTTTCAGCCCTAACTTGGTAAGTGTAGATGGATATTTAAGCATCGAAACTACAATGGCAAACAATATCTCGTTCCCGAAATTGGAAATTGTCGGAGGTCAGTTATGTATTATCGGTAATCTGAACGCTGTTTCTAACTATGATTATGATTTTACGAATTTAAAGTCAGTCGGTTGTTCAAGCAATCCTCAATATATCAAAGAAGGGGTGATTAATAATATTTTATATGGTTCTTTAGATTTTATGGCATCAAATAAAGATTTTACATTTCCGTCATTGGAACATGTCGGGGGTGTTGGTATGACTGTTCGTACCGTAAAAACTATTTCATGCCCCAAATTGCAGGCCATTGATGGAACACTTTGTGCTGCAAATGCAGCATCGCTTACGACTTTCAATATGCCAACTTTAACAAAACTCTCAGGAGTTCGATTTATCCGGTTGACACGGTTTGTTGATTATACGTTCTTCAAATCTTTTGTAGAAGAAGAGCAAATCAAGAAAGAAGACTGGCTTGTAACCAATTGCGGTTATAACCCACCTACGAGGATATGCAAGCCGGTCGCTATACCCAGCAGTAACACCCATTATTTTACAAGGGAACAGGGTACTGGCCGAAAGACCGGTACTCTTTCCCGTTTATAACAAGCCAATGAAACATCTGATACGACATATCATTCTTCTATGCGGGTTGCCGCTGTTGCTGGCGGGCTGCATGGAGTGGGACTACGGAGATGCGGTGGAAGATTTCAACGCTACCGGAGCCGGGTTGTTCATCACCAACGAGGGCAACTTCCAGTACGGCAATGCCACGTTGTCGTACTACGACCCCGAAACCCAACAGGTGCAGAATGAAGTGTTCTTCCGTGCCAACGGCATGAAGCTGGGCGACGTGCGCAATCGATGTGCATCCACGACAATAAGGCTGGGTCGTGGTGAACAATTCCCACGTGATTTTCGCCATCGACCTCAATACGTTCAAAGAGGTGGGCCGTATCACGAACCTGACTTCGCCGCGCTATATCCATTTCCTCAGCGACGAGAAGCCTATGTCACCCAATTGTGGGACAACCGCATCTTCATCATCAACCCCAAGAAATATGAAATCACCGGTTACATCCAGGTGCCGGACATGACGATGGAAAGCGGCTCCACGGAGCAGATGGTGCAGTATGGCAAATATGTCTATTGCAACTGCTGGTCGTACCAAAACCGCATCATCAAGATCGATACCGAAACGGATCAGGTGGTAGAAGAACTGAAAGTCGGCATCCAGCCCACCTCGCTGGTAATGGACAAGAACCACAAGATGTGGACGATCACCGACGGTGGGTACGAGGGTTCGCCCTACGGCTACGAAGCCCCGTCTCTCTACCGCATCGATGCCGAGACGTTCACCGTAGAGAAGCAGTTCAAGTTCAAGATGGGCGACTGGCTTCGGAGGTGCAGCTCAACGGTACGGGCGACAAGCTCTACTGGATCAACAAGGACATATGTCGATGGACGTGGATGCGGAACGTGTTCCCGTGCGCCCGTTCCTCGAATACAGCGGTACGATTTATTACGGCCTGACCGTCGACCCCGTGCGTGGCGATGTCTACGTGGCCGATGCCATCGACTACCAGCAGCAGGGCATTGTCTACCGCTACTCGTCCGAAGGTGAACTGATCGATGAATTCTATGTCGGGATAATCCCCGGCGCATTTTGTTGGAAGTGATGGGCAGGATACGACACCTATACCATCTCATCTTCGTTACCAAAGGACGCAAGATGACGATTCCGACAACGGGAAAAGGATTGATGCTCGAGCGGATGACACGGATTTTACAGGGAAGGTTGCCGCGTACATGCCGCCAATGCCTTTCTCAACCACGTGCATGTACTTGTCGAGATTCCGAATTCCGGGGATTTCAGCAAGATCGTGAACAAGGTGAAAGGCGCCACGGGAACGGTATACCAGAAAACCCCGGAATATGCCGACTTCTCCGGTTGGGCTGCCGGATTCGACTCGTTCAGCGTGTCGTTCAGCGACCTTCACCGGCTCAGACGGCACATCGAGGAGCAGCATACAATCCATCAGGAGATCTCGTTCGAGGAAGAATACGGACAACTGCTTGAAGAGAATGGGTTCGACCCGCATCAACGTCCGTGCCGGCATCCTCCACGGTACATTTTTCCGCGAATACCCACCCTAAAAACGGAATCAAATGATTTATACGAAATACATACTTTTCTCGCTACTGCTCGTCTGTCCGTCCGTATTGTCCGCGCAGGGAATCACACGACGCATCCACCAGATAGACGAGGTCACGGTGTGGGGCAAACGCCCGATGAAAGAAATCGGCGTGCAGAAGACGAAGTTCGACTCGCTCGCACTGAAAGAGAACATTGCCTTATCGATGGCCGACATTCTGACGTTCAATTCGTCCGTGTTCGTCAAGAGTTACGGACGCGCCACGCTCTCCACCGTTGCTTTCCGCGGCACGTCGCCCAGCCACACGCAGGTGACGTGGAACGGCATGCGCATCAACAATCCCATGCTGGTATGACCGACTTTTCCACCATACCGTCCTACTTCATAGATCAGGCCTCGCTGCTTCATGGCACGTCGTCGGTGAATGAAACGGGCGGCGGACTCGGCGGACTTGTCAAACTCGGTACTACGCCGCAGGTCGGCGAGGGCTTCCATGCCCAATACGTGCAGGGCATCGGGTCGTTCCGCACGTTCGACGAGTTCGCCCGCTTCACCTACGGCAGCGACCGATGGCAGGTCTCGACCCGCGCGGTCTATTCGTCGTCGCCCAACGATTACAAGTACACCAACCACGACAAGAAGATAAATATCTACGACGAGGAGAAGAACATCATCGGACAGTATCATCCAAGGAACGCAACCGATCGGGTTCGTTCAAGGACCTGCACCTGTTGCAGGAGGTATATTACAACACCCTGAAAGGCGACCGTTTCGGGTTGAACGCATGGTATATCAACTCCAACCGGGAACTGCCGATGCTCACGACCGATTACGGCGATGAGACCGCCTTCGAGAACCGCCAGCGGGAGCAGACGTTTCGTGGTGTCCTGTCATGGGACCATATCAAAGAGAAATGGAAAGTCGGCGTGAAAGGCGGTTATATCCATACGTGGATGGCCTACGACTACCGTCGTGAGGTGGCGCCGGACAACTGGGCCTCCATGACCCGTTCGCGGAGCAAGATAAACACGTTCTACGGACAGGCGGAAGCGGAATACTCGCCCGGCAGGAAATGGTTCTTCACCTCGAACGTATCCGTGTACCAGCATCTCGTGCGCAGCGAAGACAAGAACATCATCCTTCAGGATGGCAACAAAGCCGTCGTCGGATATGACAAGGGGCGTGTCGAGCTCTCCGGTTCTGTATCGGCCAAATGGCAGCCTGTCGAGCCGTTGGGCTTGTCGCTGGTCTTGCGCGAGGAGATGTCGGGCGACAAATGGGCTCCGCTCATCCCGGCATTCTTCATCGACGGACTGATTTCGCGCAAAGGGAACGTGATGGTGAAAGCCTCCGTATCGCGCAACTATCGTTTTCCGACTTTGAACGACCTCTACTTCTGCCGGGCGGCAACCCCGACCTTAAAAACGAACACGGCTTCAGCTATGACGCCGGAGTGAGTTTCGATGTCGGCAAAAAGGGGGTATATAAACTGGGCGGCAGCGCAAGCTGGTTCGACTCCTACATCGACGACTGGATCATCTGGCTGCCGACGACCAAGGGGTTCTTCTCGCCGCGCAACGTGAAGAAAGTCCATGCCTACGGTGTCGAAGTGAAGGCCAACCTTGCCGTGCAGCCGGCAAAGGACTGGCTGATAGACCTGAACGGTTCCTATTCGTGGACCCCCTCCATCAACGAGGGCGAAAAGATGTCGCCCGCCGACCAGTCGGTGGGAAAACAACTGCCTTACGTGCCGGAGCACTCCGCCTCGCTGACAGGACGGCTGTCATGGCGGACGTGGGCGTTCCTCTACAAGTGGGCTTACTACTCGGAACGTTTCACCATGTCGAGCAACGATTACACGCTGACAGGCCACCTGCCCCGGTATTTCATGAGCAATATCTCACTGGAGAAAATGCTGTCGTTCAAACCGCTGGATGTACAGTTGAAACTTGCCGTCAATAACCTGTTCAACGAGGACTATCTCTCGGTGCTGTCGCGTCCTATGCCCGGCATCAACTTCGAGTTCTTCATCGGCATCACCCCGAAATTCGGGAAAAGCAGAAAATAATGTAAACGTAAATAAGGTAATGATATGAAAGTATTAAAGAATTTGAGCCTGATGGTGCTGCTTGCGCTGGCATTTGCAGGCTGTCGTGGCAAGAGTTCCCAACTTGCCGATTTCAACAAACAGCTTTACGCTCCCGAATATGCCTCGGGATTCAAGATTGAAAGAGCAGACGGCAGACAGAGCGTGCTGGTTTCCGTCATGAATCCGTGGCAGGGCGCGGATAGCGTCACCACCCGGTTGTTCATCTCCCGTAACGGGGAACCCGTTCCCGAGGGTTTCGACGGGCAGGTCCTCGAAGGGGATGCGCAGCGCATCGTGGCGATGTCCTCGACCCATATCGCCATGCTCGACGCCATCGGCGAGACGGCACGTGTGGTCGGCGTTTCGGGACTCGACTATATCTCCAATCCCGACATTCAGGCACGCCGCGACAGCATCGGCGACGTGGGTTACGAGGGAAATATCAATTATGAACTTCTGTTGTCGCTCGACCCTGACCTTGTGCTGCTTTTCGGCGTGAACGGGGCCAGTGCGATGGAGAGCAAACTCAAGGAGCTCGGCATCCCGTTCATGTATGTCGGCGATTATCTCGAAGAATCTCCGCTGGGCAAAGCCGAATGGCTGGTGGCGCTTTCGGAGGTCGTCGGGAAACGCGCGAAGGGCGAAAAGGTATTCGCGGATATTCCGATCCGATACAATGCGCTGAAACAGAAAGTGTCCGGTGCCGTTCTCGATGCCCCGTCGGTCATGCTCAATACGCCCTACGGCGATTCGTGGTTCATGCCCTCGACGGAAAACTATGCCGTGCGGCTGATTACCGACGCCGGAGGCGACTACATCTACAAGAAGAACACGGGCAACTCTTCGACGCCTATCGACTTGGAGGAGGCATACCTGCTCGCTTCGGAGGCCGATATGTGGCTGAACGTCGGCATGGCGAACACACTCGACGAACTGAAAGCCGCCTGCCCGAAGTTCGCCGATACCCGCTGCGTCCGAAACGGCTATGTCTATAACAACAACGCCCGCACCAATGCCGCCGGAGGCAACGACTACTACGAATCGGCCGTCGTGAATCCCGACCTTCTTCTGCGCGACCTCGTGAAGATATTCCACCCCGAGTTGGTCGAAGAAGATTTCGTATACTACAAACAACTGAAATAGATGCGTTCACGCCCCGTCATCCTGTTCACCGCGTTGTCCGTGCTTACGGTCGGCCTCTTCCTGTTGGATTTGGCTGTGGGCGCGGTTCGCATTCCCGTCGGCGACGTATGGGCGGCCTGACGGGCGGCGACTGCCCGCGGACTACGGCGAAAATCGTACTGAACATACGGCTGATAAAGGCGGTTGTGGCTCTGCTGGCCGGGGCGGCGCTATCGGTCAGCGGCTTGCAGATGCAGACATTGTTCCGCAATCCGCTGGCCGGCCCCTACGTGCTGGGCATCAGCTCGGGTGCAAGCTCGGCGTGGCGCTCGTGGTGCTGGCAGGCGTCGGCTCGTCGATAGGCATCGCCGGAGCGGCTTGGCTGGGTGCGGCCGTCGTGCTGCTCGTAATCGCTGCGTCGGACACCGCATAAAGGACATTATGGTGATATTGATTTTGGGTATGATGTTCTCGTCAGGCGTGAGCGCTGTCGTGCAGATATTGCAATATCTGAGCAAAGAGGAGGCGTTAAAGGCGTTCGTCATCTGGACGATGGGTCGCTCGGCGACGTGACGGTGCCGCAGCTCGCCATCCTCCTTCCGTTGGTCATCGTCGGGTTGCTGCTGGCCGTATGGACGATCAAACCGCTCAACCTCCTGCTCTTCGGCGAGGAATATGCCGTAACGATGGGACTGAATATCCGCCGTTCGCGCGGTCTGCTGTTTCTCTCGACGACGCTGCTGGCCGGCACGGTAACGGCTTTCTGCGGCCGATCGGCTTCATCGGTCTTGCCATGCCTCACGTCGCGCGGATGCTCTTCCGCGAGGCCGACCACCGCGTGCTCCTGCCGGGAACCCTTCTCTCGGGGGCGGCGGTATTGCTTCTTTGCGATATCGTTTCCAAAATGTTCACTTTGCCCGTAAATGCCATTACCGCACTGCTGGGAATCCCGATAGTCGTATGGGTGGTTTTACGCAATAAATCGATGACGGTATGATAGAACTGTGCGATTTTTCCATAGGCTACGCAGAGAAGAGGCTTCTCGATAAGGTCGATGCCTCTTTCAAAAGAGGACAGCTGACTGCCCTTATTGGCAGGAACGGCACGGGGAAATCTACACTTCTCCGTGCCATAGCCGGACTGAATCATAATTATTGCGGTAAAATCCTGCTCGACGGACATTGTATCGCAAACATGAGAACTCCGGAGAAGGCAAGGCAACTGGCATTTGTCACGACCGAGCGCACACGCATCGCCAACCTGCGGTGCGAGGATGTCGTGGCTATCGGCCGCGCCCCTTACACCAACTGGATCGGCCGCATGCAGCCTCAAGATAGGGAAATCGTCATGCGGTCGCTCTCTTCGGTCGGAATGGAGCGTATGCCGGCCGCACGATGGATAAGATGTCGGACGGTGAATGCCAGCGCATTATGATAGCCCGTGCTCTGGCTCAGGAAACGCCCGTCATCCTGTTGGACGAGCCGACCTCGTTTCTTGACATGCCCAACCGTTACGAATTGTGTTCCCTGCTCGCACGGTTAGCGCATGCTGAGGGCAAATGCATTCTGTTCTCCACTCACGAACTGGATATAGCCCTCTCGCTGAGTGACAGAATAGCCCTTATCGATACGCCCGTCCTTCACTGTCTGCCGACCTCCGAAATGATCCGCAGCGGGCATATCGAGCGGCTGTTCAACAATGCCGCCGTACAATTCGACCCCGTGAGCGGGATCGTGAAATCCATGCCAAGAGACTGACTTTCCTGTCGGGAAACACGTCAGACGCAATGAGGGTGTCCCAAAAAGTATTTGGCACCCTCGTATTCGTTGTAAGACATGTCGTTTATTTCGATACCTCGCACATCAGCACGCCTTTCCCCGTCACATCGGCTTTCGAGACCGTGATGGATTTTCCCGTGTAGGTCTTCACGACGGAAGTCCCGGCAGAGTTCCACAGTTTCCATGTATAGGTATAAGCTGTCCCGCCCGTGTCGATTTCCTCACCGCCCCTGTATAACACGGCTTTGGCATCCACGTCATTGCCGTTGTTCTTGATGGTGAACCCCTTCTGGCTGACCAGATCAACCGTGATGGGGTCGGACATATCCGTGAAGGAGATGATGTCGCAGACGACCTTGTTCGCCGAGGCGTTGCCCGCCGAGGTGTCCGTATCCTTGATGGCGCACTTGAAGGTCTCGAAGTTGAGAACGGCATCTGCCGTAATCGTGATTTCGTTTGTCGTCCAGCCTGCCGTCACGCCCCGAGGATTGGTCGAGGTAAGGCATGCCCAGCCGGCACCCAGCATGGAGTTGTAGTAGGGACACGAAACGGCGGCTCCCGATGCGGCTGCGGCACTCAGTGCGGAGGTCAGCGTCACGACCTTCGTGGAGGCGTTGACTGCCGAAATGGTGTACTGTGCCGATCCTATGGTTATCCTGCCTCCCGCCTCCATGTTCATTACCGAAGCGACCGTTATGGTCGTGGCTCCGGCTGCCGCGGCAGCTGTCAGTGTCGTGCCCGCGAATACCGCCGAATCCTTGATGCCCCACGCGTAGGTGACGTTCGTCGTGTCGATAGAGGCTCCGCGCCACAGGTCGCAATGCGCCCTGAGCGTCGCCACCTCGTCGTTCTTGAATACGATGCCGTCGGGTGCATACGCCACGGCGGCGATCATCGCTCCGGCGTTCAGGTGCTGCGTGAACTGAATCTCCGCCCGGAACGGAATCTCCAGCCCGTTGCGTCGATGTAAACCGCCTCGAAAGTATAACGCACTTGCGGAGCGGAAACGGTCATGTGGTTGGCTTTGACGGTAAGGGCATACTTGGCCGATGCCGCGCCGATGGTGCAGCTGTCCTGTCCGGAGACGATCGCCGTACCGTTCTTGTACCACTTGGCCGAGCCGCTCTTCACGCCTGCCGTAAGCGTCGCGGCATTGCCTACCGAGGTGATCTGGTCGGTCGCCGCCTGACCGCTGACGAAGAGCGAAGGGGTAAGTACCAGATAGGGAGAAGCCGCCCACGAAGGGGCATAGGCATTGTTGTCTCTGTTGTACACCTGTGTCAGGGGCTGCGAGGAGCCGATGAATGCCTGCAACGATACCGCGTCGTTCTGGTCGATGATGGTGACCTGCCCGCGGGCTACTTTTACTGCCATAATAGATTATCGGTTATTTGTTATTTCCACTTCGCAATCGAAAACGGCCTTGCGCCACACGTCCCCGCCGGTTATCTCTATCTCCCTGCCGTAACGCGGTGCGGCGTTCCATATCCTGTCACTCTCCGTATCGCGGCTCGTCCGTATCCAGCGGAAATTGCCGTCGGGAATGAGCGATGTAATCTCTTCACCGCCCCTGTACACCCTGGCACGGAGTACCGTCGAGACGATTCCGTTGCGGAATGTCGTGCCGTTTTCAGACTCCACATAAACAGTATAGGAGGGAGATCCGTCGTAAAGTTTGAAAAAGGTATGGGTCGCACTGATTTTTTCATTACGGTATGTTGCCGTGTAGCGGAGGGTCAGCACGTCGCGCCCTTCCCAGCCATGAAACGGGGGTGTCATTTCAAATACGGCGGCATTGCATCCGGCATCTTTCCATATGCCGTCAACGGCAAGGTATTCCCACTGCCGACTTTCCGGCTCGAAATTGTATTCGGTCGCCACAAGCGGGATATTCTCCGGCTCGCATGCGCCTGAAAGCTCGTCCTTGAAATGGAACGCCGTGCCGCCTGTCAGGGAGACGGAACGGGGCTTGAGCAGTTCCTGCGCCTCCTCATCGAGGTCTTCCCAGCGGATGGTCACATCGCGCAGTTCGATGGTATCCTTGCCCCACTTGAACCGTCCCGAGGCGAAATGGCCCGTCCCGTCCGGATGGATGACGAAAGAACCGTCCCGTGAAACGATCGAGCCGTCTTCGTTCAGCCGCAACAGGGGATTCTGTATGGTACCCCCGATACCTCCCTTATTGAACCAGGCACCGTAATCGTCCGTGTAGGACAAGGCTTCATCGGTCGCCTGATAGGGGGTCACGTTCCTTCCGGCCTCCAATTGAGGGGCGGACAACGACAGGGGGACGGAAGCGGCAATGCCGAGACACATGACGGGGGAATCTGACCCGCGTATGAGGAACGGGACATTATAACGGACCCATCCTTACCGGCAGCCACCGTCCGATCACCGACAAGATGTTCATCCTGATAGAACCGGATGGCTGCCGTATCTTCCGCTTTTATCCAGACTGAGAAACAATAACAGACTCCTGTATGAGCCTCCCGCCAGGCGGCACTTTGCGCACCAAGAAGACTGTCTCCGGCTATCCGTACACACCGCCCGAGTCCGGCGGGAGATGTTTCATCCAGCTCTTCCGAATGGCTGAACCGGCAGGACAGGCTGTCGGGTATGACATTCTTGTGGATTTTGCCCACATAAAACGTGCTTGAAAACCGTTCTCGTCTCCCGCGGTAAGCGTGCCGGCTATATTGACATTGCGTGTGGCATAGAGATTCTGGAAATAGGCCCCGTAACCATCCAACATGCCGAAGACCGGATCGATGATGCCGCTGACCTTTCCCACACGGGCCTTGCTCGCCTCGCTGAAAGCGGATACGGAGGCAAGACGAACAATGTTCAGGTCGGCGACCTCGCACCAGTCCCCCTCGGAGGCCAGGCTTGATGTCAGGTCAAGAAACAGGCTCCGGCTGTACTGTGCCGGGTAATCCACGGTGATGACCCATAACTTGTACTTCCATTCCCGGCCGATGGAGATTTCATCTTCCGCATCCGTCTTTTCACGGTTCGTATAGCCGAATCGGATCGGTACGGAACCTGATGTTTTGGAAGACCTGACCTTGAACGATACCAGCAGGCGCTCCGGTATCCGACCGGTTCTTCCAATGTCAGCATCAGCCCGAAGGAAGCGTTTCCTGCCGGTTCCGCGTTGCGGATAATGCGGACAATGCGTGTCGCTTCCGAATCGGCATCCAGATATTCCGTTTGCAGCATGCTGCCATAAACGGCGTACCTGGACTTGTCCGGCACTCCCGCCATGCCTCCGTCCATGACGGGATAGCACAGGGAGCGTTCGGTCGCCATGCCGTCGATGACATCCATATAGGGTGAATCGCTGTCAGAAGCCGTCAGGTACAAGGCGCCGCTACGTGCCGTATCGAACAGGTTGGTAATCCGCACGAAGTCCAGCAGTTCACCGCCCTGCGGTTCGTCCCCGTCCAGCAATGCCCCGATGAAATAAGGGGCGTCCTTGTCTCCGACAAGCTCCGTTCCGGTTTCTGTCACGCACATCAGCGAATAGACGGTACGCTCCCGTTCGGCATATTGCCTGCGGATGATATCCCCGGCTTGCAGTCCCTGTGTCTTCTGCGAGTCGGGGGCAATACGGATCTTGTATGTCGGATAACGGAATACGGACATGGATTATGACAGTTTTTCCACGGTGTCTCCCGAACAGCTGTCGCTGATCCAGAAGGAACCGTTGGTTACCGAAGTCTTTTCGACCTCGAACTCATAGGCGCGGAACTTACGGCGGGCCACCACCTCGTCGAATGTGGCGGAGACGCCTCCTGTCGTCCGGTTCCGGCGGACAGCCCATCCGCTTCCGGAAAGGCCCGGGGAAAAGAACTCCGAAGAGAGCGACCCGGTAAAGACGCTGTTTCCGTAATGCCGGATACCGTCCTCCACCGCTTGCAGGCGTAACGCCTCTGTCAAGTATAGGATTCTGTCAGTAATCCGGGTGGGCGACGCATGGATTCCGATATGCCCGGCTGCTTCCAACGGAACAGCGACCGTAACGAAATCGGCATCGGTGCGGATATGGAACGATTCGCTGTGACGGTTCTGCGGGGCATAACAGCTCACGGACGGACGGTGTGAAAAATCCGTGCTGTGAGGGATAGCCGTCCTTACGTCCTCTTCCTCGTAGATTACCTCGGAAGAAAGCGATACGCGCTCCCTGTCGCCTGTGAACATAAATCCTCTGCTGTGCCCATCCGCAAGCGCTTGTGGATAACGATACCTTCATCGGAAGTGTCTACCCGGTATGAGGAGAGCAGGTCGGCGCCGTAGTTGTGGCGGACAGTCAGCGAGCCCGGAAAACAAGCCTTTCCGTAAGGGGAAAGCATCAGACACTCGCCGTCCACGTCCGATATGCCGGAGAACAGGCGTATCTTCGGGGTATGGTCGCCGCCTAAAAGAAGGTCACCGCCGATACTCCCGAACTGTATCTTGTCCTTGTCGGTACAGAGCAGTACGGGAACATCTCCGATCCGGATGCCGAATCCGTCCAGGAACGAGAGGAACCCGCCGAGCGCGACATCCTCTTCCGAAAACGAAAGCAGACATTTCCCTTTGTCGCCCAGTTCCACGCCTTGCAAGGCTTTCAGTCCGCCATCCATGACCGTACTCCCTCGCACCGTCAGATTCCGTCTCACCATGCCGTCCCGCATCGTCCAATCCACCGTGTCCGTATTGGCGTTGCCACGATGATAGACATCCTGCCCGCCCACGGCCAGCCGTGTCGGGGAGATGGATATTCCTGTATCCTCGTCCCCGATAATCCATGCCCCTTTGGAATGTACCGTCGCATCCAGAAAGTCTATATGGGAAGCGTTGATTGTAGCGGTGGCCTTGTCCGCGTCGTAACGGAGCAACTGCCTGCGCCGATATGCAGCTGTCGCCCCCGACTTTCAGGTTGCCGGTAATCCTGATACCGTACTCGATGGCAGTTACCACACCTTCCGGATCGGTAATGTCCTGCGAATAGGTTTCCAGGATACGGGTGTTTCCAATGCCGGCTTCGAAACCGTAATTGGCACTGAGCTTGCCGGTCATGTCACCGCCCGATTTCTTCAGGTAATCCAACAGCAAGCCACCGCTTCCGGAACCGCCTTCTCCCGTAACGGCTCCGGCAATGGCGGATGCAAAACCGTAAGCGGTATTCTTCAGTCTCAGGCTGGTCTCGTCGCCTTCCTCGATGCCGTAAGGATGCTCGTCGTCCTTTTTCTGCTGGGCATTGAAAAAGTTATGGTACAGCTGTGCATAGATGGAATAGCACAGGCTCTCCTTGTCGAGGGTTTCTATATCGGGATGCAGTTGTACGCTCATTTGGTATAGCTGGTCTTGGAAAGAAATTTCTGGATACGTGATGTCAGCGAGATGAAGTTCGGCATATTGATCGGCGACATCGTGCCCATCAGTGTGGGAGTCATGATTTTCGAACATTCCGTCAGGAAGTCGAGCATCAGCCGGGCAAGCTCATTACCCAGAACCAGCGGCTCGGTGGCATTCTCGTCACCGAGCGTCACCTTGTTGTCGGCAACGGCAACGGTCGTGGAATTGACCTTTTGTACCACTTTATCTGCTGTCTGTCTGACTTCAGACTTGTCCACCGTATGCGTGATGCTTTCCGCATCGATAACGGTTGTCGCTTCCTTGTCCTTGTCATTCCTAACGGTTGTTGTGACGGCCGTCGGCGTATAGTGGGTGGAGGTCTCGTTACCGGTGGTTTCCAGTTCGTCGTAGTCCGGGGAAGAGTCGTTTTCCGGATCCAGTTCCTCCATTTCGGTCACGCCGATGACGGTTTCCGTGCGGGCATTGAGCCGCAGGATATCCACATGGGAGAAGTTAACCACATAGGCATAACGGGTGGCGGCATCCATGAAGATGGTCACGTCGGAAAAAAGTGCGGGGACGATCAGGAAGCCGCCTTCGCTGTTGGTGGCGGCCGAGAGCAACACGCCTTTATGGATAACAGGTTCGGCGGAGGCCGTCTCGTCCGGGTACTCGCCGACATCAATGGTACCGCCGTAGTCGGAAAACTCCTCGTCCGAGGGGTTGTCGTGTATCTTGGCGACATAGCGTGTATCATGCGGGCCGTACCGATACCGGACATGCTCCGGGAGCCAGATTGATACGCTCCATACTCCGTCCCAAGGCTATCTTGCGGATAGCCTCACGGATAAGCAACTGGTTGGATTTGTCTGAAGATATGAGTTTTTGAAAGAATAGGAGGAGCATAGTTTATTGGTTGCCAATTATTTTGTACTTTTGCAAAGACAATGATATTACTTATGAAACAAGAAATTTTAGAATCCTATATTACATATATATTTGATTTCTTTCAAAAATCAAGATGCTTTAAAGCCGGGCAAGGTAACATGCTCAGAAATTTTAGATTTGCAGCTGAAAAGCAATTTACTCGTAATCAATTGGGTATATTGTATTTCCTGGTAAATACCCTCATTGATAATGGCTATCTCTACTTAAAAGATAGAGATTTTATAGCTCTTACGGAGAATGGTGCCGATGTTATAAATGGGGGAGAGTGTGTTATTCCTAAAATTTCCCTTGAGCGGACAATTTATGAAAAAGAGACCAGTAGATCAGATATATATGAACAGCTTTGGAATATTATCGGATCGAACAAAGAAAATGATTATGCGCCGCTGTATGTAGATGGACCATTGTTTTATAATACAATCAGGCCATATTTAACAACATTGTCGTTACCTCATACATATGGGGAATATATGGCAGAATTGCGGGAAAAGGAAGAATTTACATCAAGAATTAAATGGTATAGGACTTTATTTTTAGCTCTTGATGAGAATGATGTACAAAAATTCCTCAAAGATTTGTCTATCAAAATAAACAGGCTGCTGCTAATGAATACTCCAAAAGATGCGATACAAGAAGCTTTGAATCCTTGGGCAGATGTAGACATTCCTACAATCGATAATACGCCTCTGCCTGAAATTCTCAATAAAGTGGCGGAAGAACCAATTGTGAATAAAAACAAGCCGTTTGTGTTGATTTCGTATGCGTGGGAGGTAGAAGACAATGTCTTTATGAATTGGATTCAAACTTTCGCCAAAGATTTGCGAAGACGAGGGATTGATGCTCAAATAGACCAGTATCAACCTCATGGAACTGACTTGCCTAAATTTATGCTTGAAAGCATCCGTAAGGCAACTAAAGTTCTGTGCATTCTGACTCCAAAGTATAAAGAGAAAGCTGAATCCGGTAAAGGAGGTGCCGCTTATGAAGGGGGTATAATATCACATGAAATATATAACAATCAGGGAACCACTAAATTTATACCGGTTGTACGCAAAGGGTCTTTTGAAACTTCGACACCGGATTTCATTAGTGGAAGAAAAGGTTTTGATTGCTCTACTGACGATAAATACAATAGCGAACTTCCGAATATTATCAAGGTAATAAACGAAGAACCATTGATAGAAATTCCTCCTGTTGAATAACGGTAAATCTTATTTCCTAATTTTATACGGAATACTCAGTTGTTGCCTGTATCCACCCACCCCGAAGTAGTCGTTACCTCTTCCACGAGGTATACGCCGTTCTTGGAAGGATTACGGTAGTCGATCAGTTCCACCTGTACGGCAGGAGACAGTCCGAAATCCCCGAATACTGTCACATTGCCGGTGATTCCGTTCAGATTGTAATTCCGAAAGTATTCCGTCGTCTCTTCTACAAGCCGGTCGGAATTGATTCCGACATGAGGTGACATATATGGTACGATGGTATATGTGGATAAATCCACCTTGGTCCTGGTCTTCGCTCCTGATGCCGTCGTGTTGCCCGTTACTTTGTGCGTCTTTTTTGAAATCTGCGTGGCATTGACCGTCTGAAACTCCTTGCTGCCCGGCGTCGCCGGGTCGTATTCAGGATTCATGCGTACTGTCACCTCAAAGAATTTTTCATCCGTCCCGAGTGCCTTGCCCGTCACCGCCAAAAACTTCGGATCGGTCTTGACCACTTTCAGGTTGCTCTGCGCCACATGCTCGTTGAAGTATATCCTGTACGGTCCTGTCGATTCATCCTCCGGGAATACCGGCTGAGCCTTGCTGGACGAATAAGGACGCCCGACGCAATGGACGGTATGGCCCCGTCATCATCGGCATCGTATTTTAAAAAACAGTAGACCTTGTACTTCGACCATTCGGAAAGGATATCCGCTACCGTGAAGTTGTCCGTGACCTTTACCTTGCCGATATGTATCTCAAACCGCTTCGTATCCGAGTGTATCCTGAAGCCGGTATCTTTCAGGATATTATACTTGCCTTCCAGCACCTCGTTCACCGTCGTCCCTTTCGCCGGGGTCTCGAAATGAGGTGCCTGTTTCAGTTTGAGTTTGTAGGCCATATTCTCACACTGGATTTCCAGCGTGCTGTCCGAATTGTATCCGGTAATGTATCCGTCGAACATATTTTTCAGCACGCCGTTGTAGCCCAGCTTGATATTGATGCGCTGTCCGACCTTGAATGTCGTCTCGTCAACCAGACGCTGCGCGCTGCGTTTCTCGATGATGACACCGTCCTGCATCACCTCCGTCGTTATCCTCGACACGTCCTTGCCCTCCAATGTCACGTTCCCGATAATCGTGGAGCGGCATACCGACCCTTTCGGGAATATCACTTTGGCCGTTCCGATCAGCTTCTTGTAACTCTCGTTGATTTCGAGCGACTGGACTTCCGTAATCTCCACGCCGTTCTGTATCCTCATCGGATTGGATGGGTCGGCATCCCCGATGGTGATGCGACAGCAGAGGATATCCATTGCAGCTATACCCATAAACGTGTCAGTTTAAGCAACGAGGCGGGGTCGATGACCTCCGTACCGAATTTAACATACTTGATCCACTTGATTCGTGTGCTTGATGGCCGTGTCCACCTTTTCCTGTTCCGCCAGTTTCAGTTCCACGGCTTCCGATGGCTCCACGGCGACACAGTTCAGCGAATACGGCTGCACGTTCCGGCAATCCGTAGGCTGTAAGGTATAGCCTGTATAATCAACCGTGAAATGTTGAACTGGCGCAATACCGTGTTGTCGCAATCGATGACACCCTTGTATTGTACCAGCCTGATAAACTTGGACACTTCCGCCTCGGGATACACGTCCGGGTATTTGGAGGTGATCTTGCCGTTGATGGTAATCTCGAGGTCACCCCCGGATATATATTCCTTGCGGGTATAGTCCCGCCCCTGTACCCGGGTCAGCAGGATATTGTTCCGGCTGCTGACCTGTACCTGCGGTCCCAGGTCCACGAATGTCACCAGTCCATACCGGCTGTTCGGCAAAACCTTGCACTCGCTGTTGTCATAATACTTCCCCTCCTCTGATATGGACAGTTCCAGAAAATCCGCCACTGTCCGGCCGACGATGGAATCGATATGGTTTTTCTTCTGCGCCACCGCCTGCTGTTCCCTGATGAGCTGGTAGTACTGTCCGGTCTTGTTCGCAAGGCTGGACTGCGACTGTGTCTGAAGATATTTGTCCCGCACCTGCTGTTCCCAGTATTTGAGGTATCGGGGATAGGAACGTAGCAACCCGTAAGCCGTCTGCGAGGCAACCTGTATGGCTGCCCGTTTGAGCAGGTCATGGTGCCTGGAGAAGTAATGTACCTGCCGTCCTGCAATTCGGCAAGCCCCATGCCCAACGCCAGACGCGTGGCGTTGCTGATGTATCCGCCAAGCGAACCGTGGTTGAGTATGCCTCCGCTCAACAAAGTCGAGGCCGCGATTTGTATCAGTCTTCCCATAATCCTTTCATTTTATGCGTTCCAGGAGGCATCGAAGTCATGCACGACATCGATGAGCGCCTGTGCCAGTTGTTCTTTCAGGTTCTGTATCTCTTCCGTCTGTCCCTCCTTCGACTTCATCAGTCGATGGTCCTGACACTGAGCAGGCTCTCTATGTTCACGATGACCTGTTTAGGTGCCGCCGAGGACAACCGCCCCGTGCCGGAATAGTTGCCGCCGGCCCCTCCGTCATCCAGATGCGTGTTGGTAATCGGTTGGCAGCAAACGGACGTGTATCGTTGGAATCCGGTTCGTTGCCGTACTGGTCGGGAGTGAAGCCCGCCACGCGGAGGATGTTCTCGGCTGCCTCCGCCGAACCTCCGAAAGTCTGCCGGAGCGATGAAAAGAACTTCACGAGTGTCGTATGTGCCAGCTTGCGATGCGCGATGTTGTCTATACGCTGCGCATCGGTGGCGTTCTGCCCCAGTGCCCGCTGTTTCCATAGCCCGTTTTCGTCCTGCTCGAATCCCCAGGCCCTGAACTGGTCAAAGTCGAACCCTCCTTACGCATCAGTCATGCGCATTGGCGGCACTCGATATGGCATTCCGATAAGCGGTGGCGGCACGCACAATCTCCGGAACGGTCTGCGTGTCATGTACCGGGCATAGTCGTATGTGCGGGCGGCAACCGCTTCCGACCTGTCCCCGATATCATTCACATAGACGCCTTGCCATCCTGCATACGCCACAAAGACTTGTCGAGATCCTTCTCCTGTTGCCCGAAACGCTCCTTTACCGTCTTGAGGAAAGCGTCCACTTCCAATACCGTACCCATCTTCCCGAACTCGGCGTACGCGGCATCGATACGTGTCTGGCTGTCGCGTTTGGCAAGGGTGACAAGCGCATCCCTTATGTCATCCTGACGGGCTTTGTCCATGTTATACACATGGTCTCGCGATACCATCCCCTCAGATGAAGCGATGGCAAATTCCCCCAAGAACCCGGCCCACCAGTTGGATGTGAAGGCTCCGATTTTATGTCCCGAAGCCTCTTCGATACTTTTGCCGGCACGACCTCGTCCACGGCACGCTTTGTCTTGACAGCCATGTTATAGGTCTCGCTCAGGGAGGAGTAAAGTGCCTCTATGGACGGATAACGGTACTTGCGGTTCGATTCGATCTCTTCCAGTACGGCATCCTTCGCCTCCTTTATCTTCCAGTCTTGTAAGCCACCCATCCCAAAGTCCCGACCAATGCGGCTATACCTGCCGTGGCGGCAACCGCGCCTGTACTGATGGCACTCAACGAGGCGGCAGCACCGGTCAGTCCGCTGCCGGTAGCCACCTGTGTGGCAAACAGCGACTGCAGGACTCCTTTGGCTCCGATGACACCGCCCCCGGCCATCAAGGCGCGGTTCATCGCTCCCCGTCCCGCCACGCCTGCGGACTGCATGGCCGACACGATGGCCCGCTTCTGGGCAAACGAAACCTTACCGATACCACCCGCCCCCAGCAGCCCTGCACGGCACTGATTGATGTCGTGGCCGCAGACTGTTTGCCGATAAACCCCATGGCGATGCCGATATTTCGTCAGCTCCCGCCACCTTGAACAGCCGGTCGCGACAACGCCTGTAAAGACAAGCGGTTCTATCCAATGGAAATTGCGGGTCACCCATGCGCCGATATTGCCGATCACGGTGAAGATGTCCAACAAGGCATTCCCGATGGACACCAGGCCACGGGTAAATTCCGGAGCCTTGAACTTTGCCAGAAAAGTGCGGAGCACAGTGCGGATAGAGGGTTCCAACACCTCGTATGCCTGCATGAACCCTTCGGTCAGCTGGGAGGTCACCTGCGCCACAATCCCTTGGTCGTATTCTGCTTTACCAATGCCAGTTCTGAGGAAACGCCCTGGGACCCCCGGTTATATGAAGTCAGTTCTCGTAGTTTGTCGTAGTTCTTCAGGAACATCATCGCCGCGTTACCGCCAATTTTCCCGAAGATTGCCTGGACATCCGCCATCGACGCGCCCTTCTTGTTCAATTCCTCGAAAATGTCCGCTATAGGACGGAGTTTCTCGACCTGCACCCCCTCGATGTCGCGCATTTCCGTGAACCGGATGCCCAGGCGGTCCAGAACTTCCTGTGCCTCCTTGGTAGGTTTGGCAAAACGTGTGGAAAGAGCACGCAACGAGGTTCCCGCCAGCGTTCCCTTCAGACCCATATTGCCCAAAAGACCGATGGCGGCACTGCTTTCCGTGAAGTCCACGCCCGCCATACGCAGGTAACCGGCAGCCATCTTGTATGACTCCGCCATCTCCACGATATTCACATTCGAGCGGGAAATGGTGGAGGAGATAATGTCCGCCACGCTGTCCATGCTGTCGTTATGGATATCATAACCGGCCATGATGTTCGTGGCCAGGTCGGCGATATACGACACGTCGTTGTCACCGATAAGTGCCAGGTTCGTGATCGGCGGATGGACTTGTTGATTGTCTCGATATTCATGCCCGCCATCGACAGGTATTTGACGGCACCGGCAATCTCCACGGCTGTGTATTTCGTGTCGATGCCGATTTTACGGACATGACGGGCCATACTGTCAAAACGGGTCTCGAATGTCTTGAGGTCGCTGTCCGCCACACGGAGGATGGAATGTGCCGATTCCATGATGTTGGAATAGTCGATGGCCTTCGTCAGTTCCGAACGGATCAGGCTGTAACCCATATAGGCATTGAGCATCGAAGCGAACGGGAGGTTCCTGAGTGACGGCGCTTTCGAATACTGGATACGGTTGATGGCGGCACGGCGTTTACTGCGGTAGAGCGTACCGGCTGCAGTATGTTCCCGCTGCATGAGCCTGACGGACTGCATCGCATTGCGCTGTTCCTGCCGTCTTGCAGCCTGCTCGGCCTTTATACGTTCCGTTTCTGCCTTACGGCGTGCCTGTTCTGCCTGCCGGCGTATTTTCTCCGCAGCACGGGCGGCATTCTTGCACTCCCGTTCTTTAGCCCGCGCTTCATCGGCACGCCGCTTTTCCGCCGCGGCGGTTTCTGCCAGAGCCGCCTTACGGCGCTGGTCTGCGGTAAAGAGCTCCTCCGCGTGGACCAGTTTCTGGCGATGCAGCTGCTGTCCTGCATAAAGCCGTTCCATCAGTTTTTGCCGGGCCTTTTCGGGCATTACGAAGGCCTGCGGAGCATATGGCACCGGAACGGAAGGTGTGAGTCCTTCGGATGGTATGCCTCCCTGCATGTTGAAAGAAATGACAGAAGCACTTTTGATACGACCCAATAGGGAAAGTATCTGCTGCAACCTGTTTTCCGCCGTCCCGGTCTTGATTTGCAGTTCCCGGTCACGTTCCATGGAAACCAGGGCGGAGTTGATTTTCCCGATGGCTTTGGTAATGCGTTTCTGCGCGTCTGCCATCGTGCCAACGGACGAGGCGGCATTCTTTTCGATCTCCGCTTTGCGCATCTCGGCAGCCTTTTTCTCGTAAAGGCTTTTGGCGTTGGCCTTGATTTTCTTGCTGTCCAAAGCCTGACCGGCATTGATGGTCAGGCTGATGCCTTTGGAAAGCGTGGAAATATCCGTGAGTAACCCCTTGATACGTTCCAGCTTCTCTTCGCTTTTTTTCGTATCGATGGTCAGGCGGTAATCGAAATTACGTTTCTTGCCGTTCTTGGTGCGGAACACGCGGTCTATCTCGTCCATCATATTCTTGATGTTCGTGACGGCCGGAGTCAGGGACGCTTTCGCCTGTACCAGCTTGCCTACCGCCTCACCGAAGGCGATAACCTGCTTGGTGCCCTGAGAGGCATCCACGTTGATGGAGTAGTTGACCTGATAGTTCTGTTCCTGAGCCATGGTAATGGGTACTGCGTTAAAAGAATAGTCTTTCCGCAAGGGCGGAGATTATGAAACGAAGGCCGCCGCAAACCGGAAGCTTACGGCGGCAGGTCAAGGAGTCCTCTCCGGCAATGACATCGGAACGGGCATACGGCTGATGAGCATCTGCTCGTGCAGCCACAACGCCTCTTCGGAAAGCATCGCGAACTCCTCGTCGGAAATCGTGTCGAGGTTGACGCCGGGAAAGTAGTGGCGGACATAGATCATCCGCTGGCGGATGCGCTGCTCGTCGGTCACTACCCACCGGCTTATAAGTTTACCAGGACACTCTGGCGGGTGGTGATCAGCTCGGAAAGCTGTCCCATCAGACCGAACAGGAAGAGCGACTCGTCGTCCACGAGTTCCTTATCTCCGTCCACGAAGCAGTCGCGGGCCAACGTGCGCATGGCGATTACCTCGTCCTTTTTGGAAGCGGCCATGAATTTGCTGAACTGCGGAAAGCTCGGTTCGGACATGTAGGCACATAAATCTCTTTCTCGCCGTTTGCGGTGTCTCCGAAAACGACCATCGGACAAATCTTGCGGAGTTTCTTCTCCTCTTTCAGTTTGAGGGCTTTTTCCTTGATCTTGATCTCCTGTTCCAATGAAAGCATTTTTTCGTCCATATCGAATTTGTTTTGATTCACCGAAAGAGTAGGACAAAGAATCGTGGAAAGGTTGAAGACACGGTTCTTATTCACTTGTAATCCATATGTTATACAAAAAACTTCTTTGCTCCTGATATTCCCAGATCAGTCTTTAAAGGAAATTTCGCTGAATATATTTCATATATTTCTTTGATATATAGTATATAATCGTTAATTTTGCATATTCTCAAACATAAATGATTATGTGCAAAATAGATGATTTTATAGATGTGACAAGCCGGTACATCGCTGAATTGCTTGATTTGAGGGCGGACATCAGGCCGGTCGAAAAGGATGTCTTGCATACATTCCCAGCCAATATTACTGCCGGTTATACATTTTGTACGGCTAACTTGTTGGGGCATGACGTAGTTCTTCTGTATAGTGCAGACAGTTCTGCATATACTCCGGGGCAGATGCGGAAACAAAAAGAACTGGTTGAGCGAAAAGCCCAATGCCCGGTAATATTTGTATTGCGTACAGTGGCGGCCTATAATGTACGGCGTCTTGTCAGACATCGTGTAAATTTCATCATACCGCAAAAGCAAATGTTCATACCGGATTTGTTGATAGATTTGAAACCGCATAAAAATAATATCGGGGGAGGTGAAGAAACGCAGATTCCTGCAATTGCCCAATGCATAATCCTTTATCATCTTGAAGTAAAGTCTCTCGAAGGGAAAGGAACTTATGATATTGCAGATCTTTTCAACGTGTCGTATGCCAATGTAAACCGGGCGGTCAGATGGCTGAAAGATAAAGAAGTTATCGCTTTATCCGGCGGCAAGACAAAGAGTATGATATTTCAGTTCAAAAAGCGTGAATTATGGGACAGGATGTTGCCGTTCCTGGCGAACCCCATCGAGCGGATTGTATATACCGATAGTCTGCCTGATGAAGTATTTTGTATTAGTGGAGTAAATGCCTTGTCGGAATATTCAATGCTGAACAAGGAAAAAAATGACACTTATGCCATTGCAAAAGAAGAAGCTCGACGGTTGCAAATCCGGACAGACAAGGAATATGGCGAGACCCGCATAGAGATATGGCGTTACAATCCATGTTTTTTCTCAAAAAACGGCATTGTAGACAAATTGTCTTTATTTCTGGCCATGAAGGATATGGATGATGAACGCATTCAAATAGAATTGGAAACTATGATAAATAATATGATATGGTAAGAGGAATTGATAAATTCAGGGAGTTTTTCACCGGATATGAAGGAAACTATGTCATCATAGGTGGTACTGCCTGTGAAATGCATGAAGAAATATATGCACAAACTCCAAGGGCGACCAAGGACATAGACATTATACTGATTGTGGAGGCGCTGTCTTCGGATTTTGCTGCAAAATTCTGGGAGTTTGTAAAAACCGCAGGGTACAGACAAAGGAATAAGGGAACCGGGAACGGGGAATGCAGGCATGAATATTACAGGTTCAAGGAACCGGGAAATCCGGATTTCCCGTATCAGATAGAACTCTTTTCACGAAATATCGGGGTTGTCAAATTCCCGGACGATGCCCACATTACCCCCATTCCGGTTGATGATGACCTGTCAAGTCTGTCAGCCATTTTGATGGATGATGACTATTATAATTATACCATTGAACACAGCACGTTGGAGGAGGGCGTACATATTGCGAACATTGAAAGTCTTATCTGTCTGAAATGCAGGGCCTATTTAGAAATGACCGAGCGGAAAAGCAATGGAGAACAAGTGGACAGCAAACATATCGTCAAGCACAAGAAAGATGTATTCCGGCTGGTTGCCATGCTTGCTCCTGCCGACACCTACGAAGTTCCTGATTCGCTTAAACAAGATGTTGACAGGTTTTGCCTGGCTGTCAAAGAAGAAGTGCCAAACTCTGATTTTTTCAAATCGGCAGGACTTAAAAGCATTTCCGGAGAACAGTTATTGGAACAACTTGAAGCCAATTTCATAACACAACAATGAGAATCCAATACGCATCCGACCTGCATCTCGAGTTTCGGGAGAACAGCAGTTTTTTGAAGCACAACCCGCTGGCTGTTGCCGGAGAAGTGCTTGTCCTTGCCGGAGATATAGGATATATCGGAGATGAGAACTACTCCAGACATCCGTTCTGGGACTGGGCTTCCGGAAATTACAGCCGGGTCATCGTGTTCCCGGAAACCACGAGTTTTACAAGATGTTCGACATAGACAAGCTGTATAACGGCTGGTCGCTCAAAATCAGGGAAAACATCACCTGCCACTATAATGCCGTTATCCCATTGGGTAACGATATAGAATTGATCGCTACCACACTGTGGTCACATATCCTGTTGCAGGATGCCTATGAAACTGAGGCAGCCATCACAGATTTCCGCAGGATGCGTTACGGCAGCGAACCGCTGGACTGGACAAGGTTCAATGACGAACATTCGCGCTGTTTCCGTTTTCTGGAACAGAGCGTAAAACAAAGTACTGCCAGACATCTCATTGTCGCCACTCATCATGTACCGTCATTCGAACTGATGGCGCCGGAGTTCAAGGGCAGTCCGCTCAATGGGGCATTTACCGTGGAGCTTGGCGGTTTCATTGCAGACAGCCCGATTGAATACTGGATATATGGCCACTCGCACCGCAATATCAATAAGGTCATCGGAAACACCCGGTGCATATGCAACCAGTTGGGCTATGTGTTCAGTAACGAGCATACGTCATTCGATAAGGAAGCGCATATTTCGATTTAAGTCTGCCATACATAAATCCCGTCTGTCAGCCAAGGTCAATATCCGGCAAACAGACGGGTTATTATGTAACAAATTTATGGTTGACTATTGAAGTCGTGGCTTCACCAACTTCCCGTCGATACCGCATGTTTCCAGAACCGCGGTATTTTCTTTGTTGAAGGCGATCAGGCATGACGGCGCTCCGGCCGTACCACCCTGTTCCCCCGTAACATGGTAAAAACTGAGCCGTCCCTTGATAAAGAGTATTGAATCGGCGTTTGGGAATATCAGTTCGTGGAACAGGCGCGTGTCCGTGCGGGCAAAAGTGAGCGCGACGGCATTCCTGTGTTCGACACACCTGCGGATAAACCGGACAATCAGTGCAGTGTCATAGGGAGGATTGCAGAACACACGTCCGAACCAGGGTTGTTGCAGGCCGTCATCCTCAATGGTATAGTGATGTCGCGCCGTATCCCATGGGCGGTTTACGGGCGAACACGGATCCAAATCGAACGGCCCCAGCCTCCGAAGCAGGCAGGGAGCGTGAGCCATTCGTTCTTTCCGGTAGAAGATTTCCCCTCGAAAGTTACATCCATGACAGCTTAGATTGTATCACCCGAGCCGATTTGGATATCGAACGGGTTGAGATCGAATTCATGGGTGATATTGGTATCATCCTGCTGTGACTCGAGACAATCCTCCGTGAAGATGCAACCTTTGAGCGTTACGGTCGTCGTTGTCCAGTCCTCGCCGGCCATCGGGTTGGCAAAGCTGATAATCAGGTCGAACTCGCCGATTTCGAGCAGCGAGCCGTACACCGAACGCAACAGCTGTTGCGTGGCATAGTCCATCGTGATGCTCGCCGTATAGGTAATGTTCCCGAACCCCCTCGACACCGGCCGTCCTCCCATGCCGTAGTTACTTTCGACCTTGCGCTTCTTCGACCATTTGATGGCCGACACGCCTTCAAGGGTCGTGGAACCTTCATCGATTCCCAGGGCGTCGATGACAGGGTTATCATCGACCACGAGTATGCTACATTGTTGATTATTGCCATATGCTATGTCTTATTTGCGGTTAATGACAGTCCTTCCTCTACATAAATCTTCACGGCCACGCCCACCGGGACAAGGACATAGGAGATGCGCAGCGTGTCGTCCACCAACACGTTCTGGTTCGGGTCGATAGTGACGGCGTATCCTGAAATTTCCTGCGCCGCCTGCATCTTGGCCAGTATATCCCCGATGAGTGTCTTGAAAGCTGTAATCTTCGACGGGGCGAGGAACCCGGTTGAAGGATTGACCATCAGCGGTGAGTTCACATACGGCAGCAGGGCTGCACGCACGGCACGGCGGCTCTTGTTGATGGTGCGGTTCCGGGCAATGGTACGGAAATCCCCATGTGAGCATGTCTGGTCTTTCGAGATGTAGATCCCGTTCTCGCGGCCGGCATACTTGATGGGAAAAATATACCCTTATCGTCGAGTTCGTCCAGCAGTGACGGGGAGAGTGACTCGTACCGGTTCAGGCTGAGGAAGTTCTCCTCTGCCTCGTCGAGGTTGATGTCCCCGAACCCCAACTCTATTTCCTGGAAACGTCCGCGAAGAGATTGAACTGCTTGACCCATGCGATGGATTCGTGCACGTTGGCCTTTGCTATGGCTCCCATAACCGCTCCCAAAAATCCCACGGGCGTATGGTTCCTGTTGCACATCTGCATCGTGGAGATCTTTTCGTGATGCGCCTGGCCGAATATACAGCTGATACGGCTTGATTCACAGATGCATGAAGGTATTTTATTCAGGTCAATCTGACGCCCCTCAGTCGTATCCGCCCCCGTATTGGAAGGATTGGCGGAAAGGATGAGCGAGAGCGGCTGGTTCTGCTCCGCAAGCCCCACGGCCACGTCGTTGAGCCCCTTTACCAGATTGAGGTTGTATTGTTCCGATGCGCCGTTCGCTTTCCACAGCGGCTGTTCCGTCCATATGCCTATCTGGTTGATCATACCCCCGGCAGCACGCTGCATGATTTCCAGCGCATCCCAGTTCGCCGAACAGTCCGCGAACATCACGTAGAGTTTTCCTGAACCGCCCGGATTGCCGGACATGCGGAAAAATTCACGGATATGGTATGCCGGGATGCCGTGCAGGAAATTGACATTCATCTCCTCCTCGTCGGTTGCCTCCACACGTTCGATGATACCGAAGTCGTTCACGGCGGACTTGAACGAGGTGATGTAGCAGACATCGCCAGGCTTGAGCCTGGTCTCATTGGTTTTACCATACCCCTCCGTGAAAAGCGTCGGCTGGAGGGACACGTCGAACAGCAGTCCCGTCACCTTCTCGCCCGACGAGCCGGTATCGTAAGGAATATTGCCGTCCACATCCTTGATAAATACATTACCGAGTGCCATTATGATTTCTTTTTAAGTTCGTTGTAGAAAGGATTCCTGTAGAGTACGGCCTTGCCCCTGATGGCGGCCGCCGTGTCCGGCGCATAGGTTCCTCCGTGCGTGTCGATGTACAGCGACGGATATGCCGGGAACTTTTTCAACAGGGACAGGATGTGAGGCTCTGTCGTCTCCTCCGACCCTGCATTCCCTTTCCCCGCGGTCTTGGCCGGCAGCCTGTCTTCAGTCTCGCCGCCTGTCCCGAGGTTTTCCGATGCCGTTTCCGGAACGGGCACCGCCTGAGCCTCCGGTGCAGGAATATTATTGTTGTCTGTCTGCGGAGTTTCCTCCGTGTTGATTTTCTTTGCCATAACAGTAGAATGAAAATGGGGAACGGGGCCTTGCCTCCGCTCCCCGGGTGGATATTGAGAATGAAGAAAGGTGTGTTATTCGCTCTTCTTGTAGGCGGTATGGACCACGATCTCCGCCGGGCGGACGATGTTCACGTCCATTTTCATGCGCATCTGGAAAAAGAACAGCTCGGAGTTGGCCTGCAGACGGTCGATTTTCAGGATGTCCGTGTCGTTCGCGTAATCCACCCCCATCCACAGGTTGGAGTCCATGCCGGTGGAGAACTCGCCGAGCACCATCGTGTGTTCGGGGATTCCCACGACCGGGACGATGCGCTTGCCCTTGAAGCGATAGCGGTTGACCTCGGTATTCTCGGAATACTTGACCTGCTTGTCCGAGATATATTGGTCATACGCGTCCCAGGCGTCCCATCCGACCACAAAGGTCAGAGATGTCTTCTTTCGGATCTGCTTCGGACATTTCCTCCACATCGCATAGAGCGCCGCCTCCACCGCGGCCCGTCCGTCAGCTCGGTCGTTCCCGAAATGATGCACTGCCCTCCGGCAACCACCTCGGCATCGGAGGAGTTCACATTGTCGAGGATCCGTTTGATGACCCCGTCAAAATATTTCTCCTTGTTGGCTCCGATTTTCGTGCAGCTTCCGGTGCGGTAATCTTGGCCACCGTCTCTCCTCCGCGGGCGGAAGTCCAGATGGCGTTTCCGATATACTCGTTTTTCTTGTCCATAAGGAGACGGAGCATCGTCGCTGGATTTTCGGGTCGAGCTCGCGGAACACGAGATTGCCTTCCGGCTGCGCGAAACGCCAGTACTTCTCGTAGTCCCTCGGGTTAAACTCGAGATAGACCATAAAATCGGACGGCTCAAGATGGCGTTCGGTGAACTGGTACTCGTTCGTGCCGTCATCGCCCTTGGCTCCGTGGATGGGTTGTGGGGTCGGCACGTTGTCCTGGATAATGTTGCCCAGCTTGATGGCAGGAAGCGTATAGCGGTGCTGGATGCCCGTCTTGATATGAATCAGTCCCTCGCGGACTGTATCATTGCCCTGCACGGTATAGGTCAGCAAGTCCTCAAGTACTTCGCCGCTATACCCGTTTTGAAGAAAGTTTACTGTATCAGCCATTGTCGTTTTAAGTTTTCCGTTGAAGAATGAAACTCGGCCGACTGGCGGATACCTGCTGTTTCCGCGCGAGACACTGCGGTCTCCGGCATGTCAGTTAAAATCGGGCGGACGCCCGCGGATAGTCTGTCAGAGCTTTCGGAACTTGAAATCCGCACCCGACCACTTCCGCCACCTTCTCGGCCATCAGCTGTTCGGCGGTCTTTGTCGCTTCCGCCGTGGCCTGGATGTTGGCAGGGTCATCGGCGATTTCCTTCGAGATTTTCTCCCGCGCGGGAATGGAAGCCAGCGTGCTTTCCGCCAACTCGAAGTTGGAACCGGCCATCTCCACCCACTGCGTTTTCGCCTCACGGTCAATCTTGCCTTCTGCATGGCATTCTCCACCAATGTCTCGATACGGGAAGCCTGCTCGTCCTTCTCTTTCTGCTCGTAGGCGGAAAGGCGTGCCGTCGCTGCGGCCAGGTCTGTCTGCAAGTTCCGGATGGAGGCGTCTTTTCCGGCGATGACGGTCTGCGCGTCGCTCAGTGATTTCTGTATTTCTCTGTATTTGGGTTCCATCGCGGCCAGTTCAGAGATACGTGCCATCACGTCCTTGACCTCACCGTCCTTCATGCCCAGCGAGGCTGCAATCGCCCCGTACTCAAAGCCTTGTGTCTTGTTTTCGTTTGCCATATCGTTTTCCGTTTCTGTAAGAGTAGGTTCAATGCCTTTGAAAGGTTTATTTCCCGCGCTGACACGGCTCATCAGTTCCTGGATGGCGGCCGTATCGGTCAATCCTTCTATCTCGTCATGCACTTTACGGCAAAGCTGCTTCGAGGTATGGATGACATGCTCCGCAGGTATGATGCCGGCCTTGACGGCAGCCTGTGCGTCGAAATAGGTCCCGTCCTTTCCTGCCTGTCCGTCCATGATGGCCCGCACATGCTCCGCTTTCAGGCCGAACCGTTTCCGGTAAATCGTCTCGATCTGTTTGGTAAAAGCCGTTACCATGTCCGACGGTTCCCCTCCGTCATCGTCCGGCAACATCGGGTTATGAATCATCAGTATGGCATAATCACGCATGAGAGAACGCTTGCCGCCGCCCAGATGATGGAGGCCATCGATGCCGCGACCCCTTCGATGATACATTCCGTATCCACCGTGGCATTGGCGATGGTGGAATAGGTGGACATGCCGTAAAGGACACTGCCGCCCTCCGAGTTGATCACACGCGGATACAGGAGGGACGGATGATATTTTCCAAAAAGTCGAACTCGTCATTGAAACGTGAGGTCGTCTCTTCCGTCACGCGACCGAAGAAACGGATAACAGCCGGCTGGCCTGCCTTCGCCTCTCCGACGACATATTGAAGTGTGTTCATATCCATATGCAAGGGTTATTTGAACAAGAGTAGGCGGTGGAAAAAGAAAAGGTTTTGCACTGCTATTTATGGAAGTGGAAATATGAGAATCCATCCATTTATGGAAATGCGATTATCTTTACAGTATAATAGATTGTTCAAATTACAGACCGGTTGCAACTATTTGTATCAAGACCGGCATGCTGAACATTCTAAATTCAGCAAGTACAGAAAATGTATCATGAGTCTTGTATTATCTGCTGATTCATGTCTGTTTATACGCAGTGCGGATAAATCTCCTGCATGGATTTCAATTTTCCGATCCAGTATCCGAAAAACCAGATACTTCGTCATGTTCCGGACGCGGATGGAAGCCGTGTCCGCCGCTGTCATGTTGCGGCGCATCGCTGTGTTGGGTGAACGGGGGCATGACCACATACCTTTTTACCCAGTCCCTGTATTTCCACGCGGAAGATTCCCTGAACCATACCTCGTAGTCTATCCAGTACGCCTGCAACATATTGGTTGAAAGCGGCATGTCGAAATAGGTCAGGTTGCACCGCTCGCTCAGCGCCGGCTCATGGTTCTTGGCATCCTGTATGGCTACATTGAGCCGCTGGAAGACCAGAAACGCCTCGCATTCCTTGTCTTCGTCCGCATTGTTGAGCGTATTCAGGATAAACCGCACGCGCATGGTGGCGCGTCCCTCACCGATACGCTGTTGCTGTACCAGGTACCTCACGTTGATAAAGTGGATGAACACGGCAGGGAACACAGTCTCATACTCCGTGTTATCGTCACGGACAATGCGGGCGAACTGGCCGTTGTCGATAGCGACGGTTTTGAACAGGGGCGGCGACAACGGGTCGTCCGGATTCTCCCGCAGGTCAGGACAGCCCGCTTAACGGCCCGGTATATCTCCACGAAAGGGTTCGCGGAAACTTCTTCAGGCAGGCTCTCCGCCGGTGCCGACGGTTGTGCGGGCTGTGGTGCTGGGTGTTTGTCTTTTATCATAACGGCTGGTGTGGAAATCCTTTAAAAATCATATCTATGAAATGGGCGGCGATATAGTCGTCCGTCTTCGGTGAGAATCCGATGAACTGCCGGTGTACGGGACGGCGCGTGGAATACTGGTTTACCGTGTACAGCCCGAACTTCGGATCGGTATTGTGTATGGCGGCATAATGCCCGTAACGCTCCTTGCTGCGTCCCCGCTTGCCCTTGACTGGAAAGCTCTTTTCCGTAGTCCACATGCAATACCTGGCGCCTTTCCGGAAGATGCGCGTACGGTCCGAACGCCGTCCCACTATGTCTGTCCGGCCGGCTTCCGACTGTATGCTCCGGGCCAGAGTCCCCGTATCGTTCATGAGAGGATGGGTGAACCTCTTTCCCCATTTGGAGGTACGAGGCGCCCATTTGCTACCGTTGAATCCCCCCGAAGCGATGAGGACACGAACTGCTGCCTGGTATAGTCACCGGCAGCAGTTGCGAAGTCGAATACGTTGAACTCCAGCCGGCTGGCCATGACGCGCGTACTGGTCCTGCTTACCAGTGGCTGCAAACTCATCAAGCGTTATCTTGGGCATAGGCGAACTTTCCTTTAATGCGTTTCACAATATCATTCATGTAACCCGGAAGCGGGACGGAGAAATAGCGGTGCGCATCGGAAAAGATACGCCCGCCGGTTGCCAGGCTCTCCCGGAAGACCGGATCCACCTTTTCCAGATAGTCTCCCTTATCCGGCAAAGCCGCCCGGACAGCGGCGAACCCCTCCGCGACCAGAAAGCAGCGGCATCCCCATTCGATCGGCGGTATCAGCTCCGGAGGAAACTCGGATTTGCGGAAGGAAATCCCTTCCAATGAAAGATGCCAGGCACGTACCCGTTCATCGCCTTGTGTCATGTAGGTAAGCACGGTATCCATATCCACCGCCATCCACCATGCGGCCATCGAGGCCGCGAAGAATACCTGGTTGTTCTCTTCCTCCGCATGGACGAGGTTATACCTGCGGCATATCTTTTCGTATGCTTCCATGTCCTGTTCATCCGCTGTCTCGGGCAGTTCCCCGAGCATGGCATACTCCTCTGCCGCGGCAAAATCCACCAAGTTGTCTATAGCTGCAATCAGGATGTCACGCTGCTGCCGTTCCCTCTCTGTTGTAAAGGAGTTGTGATTTTTCAGTATCTCCAATGCCCGGTCCATATCGATTCGCAGACCTGTCAGCGCACGGTCTATGAGGAAAGAGGCACGCAGGTGATGATGTCCTCTATAATGTCGAGACGTTCCGCGCTGTTCTCCCAATAGAGGATCAGCCTGCGGAATGCATCGAAAATGACACGATACTCCTTTTCCGTATCGGATTCCGTGGTTGCAGATGCCCTGACAGCCCTGAACGGAGCGTTGTCCGGGAGCGGAAGACGGGCTTCTATTCCGCTCCCCGCAGAAAATTCCGACCTTCGCCCCCCGGGGGCGTCCGTAACGCCGGAAATACTCCTCGTCCGACATGATGCCCCGGTCGTTGTGGCTGAGACCGGATGAGCCGCCTTCGGCTCCGAAACCTAATCCCGGGATAACATTGAGCTGCCGGCCCACATTGATACCGAACTCTTTCTCGATCTCATCGGCCGCCACTTCATATTTGTCCGTGATCAGCGAATAGAGCTTGATGCGGTCCTCGTTGCTCATCTCTATCCGGTTCGAATACCGGAACTCCAATCCTCCGGGGATATACCGATAGCCACCAGGCGGGGGATTATCTCCTCGTTCATGACGTTTTCGATATACCGACGGTAGACTTCGATACGGTCGCGGAAAATGTCCTGGTGTGCTTTCGTGGAACCCACGTACGACTGCATCCCTCCGGCCATCGACTCGGAGCCGAGCACGAGGTTGGCAACTTCCTTGTTCACAAACTCGATAAGCCCGGTATATATCTTTTCCGAGTTGGACATGGTGAATGTCTTGATATCGACCTCGTCCTCAATGCCGGTAACCACCACCTTGTTCTGTGCCGCGTTGGCTATCTCGTTAGCCAGCCTCTTGCGGTCGGTGTTGCTCTCGCTGACCGTCTTTCCGTGGATAATCGGCTGTCCGTAAGTATGGGAAAAGTTCACATAGTTGGCCACCGTGAATTTCTTGGCCAGTATCAAAGGGGTCGTGGCGGAAAAAAGTCCCAAGTCGCCGGAGTTTACCAGTACATAACAACGGTAATATGCCGGGTCATGTAAATCCCAATGCGGCTCCCACAGTCCCTGCCGCTTCAGTACCGTTTTCTGGTCCGGCAACACATTACGCCGTTCGATGATGTTGACTTCCGCCAGCCTGCCCGTTCTGGGGTCAGTATGCGGCATGATTTCAAGCAGGGTGTACCCGTAGAGCTTGGATTCCACTATGCCCTTGATTATCTTGTCGAACTGCGAACCCTGTATCTTCAGGGAGTTCGCCACGTCCTTGATGTATTTTCCCTTTTCGTTTACACGGGCAAGCATATAGCGGTCGCGAGAATCTGGCTTTCCAGTGTCTCGACAACGGAACGTATATGAGCGTCCTGTTGCAGGCAGGCTTCATACAGGTCAATGAGCCGGGCGCGGTCATCGAGAATATATCCCGAGCCGGTATCCTGACGGCATGAACGGTAGCGGTTGTTGCGCTCGATTTCGCGGACATACTCCTGAATTGTCTTTTTGGAGGTCTTAAAAATACTCTCCAAGAGTTCCCCGTTAAATGATTTGTCCGATGTAGCCATAATTTTTTTGTTTCTTGTTCAAAGAGTAGAGACAATCCTCAAGAGAGGTTTTTACGGCTAAAAGAATATATGGAGAACGGGACTCTTAATGCTTGATTTACAAACCGAAATATACAACTTAAATATATAGATATTTCGGTTTTATTTATGTTGTAAATATCTTATTATCAGTAATTAACAATTTATTAAAAGTGTAATTTATGTATATATTTATAGTGTATTTCATATTAAAAAGATATATCTTTGCACCACGTTAGATACAAATCCAAGAACAATGAAAAAGAGAACATGAAAGAAGAAAAGATTCCCTGCCGGATAATCCGGTACAGGGAGTTCCCCGATCTGCTTTTCGGAACGTTACGGGAAGACGGACCGGTCTATTTCGACGCGACACGCTTCATCCAGGCCAAAGGAGATGCACGCCGGCATAATGTCCGTGATTTCCGTGTCGCTTTCCATCACTGGGCAACGGCGTTGGCAGACGCCTACGGAATAGACAGGGAAAAGATGATCATCCGTGACGAGGCGTCGGGACACCTGTTAATTGATGAATGTCTGGCTCTATTATTTGTCGTTTACATCGATCCCGCGTTCGGTGTCTACCTTCTGGAGCGCGTGGACGAACTGCTGTCCGGTGGATTTACGGTTTCAGACACTTGGCTGGTACAGGCTGCCGGTCTTAGATTTACAAAGGAGGAATTAACGCAAATTTTAGAACAACATGAGACGCAGCACATTTAAACGACCCAAGATGGTGCTCATCTTCAACGGGGCACAGGTTCTTGTAGCGGTCACGCGCTCGCTGCACAGCGCGGCGGAATTGACAAAAGGCAACTTGCAGGCTATCTCATTCTGTTGCACGGGCAAGTATGTATGCAGCGGCGGACTCTATTTCAGGCATCTGCATCCGGATGTGGAAATCGAGCTGGCCGACCTCGGCACACTGATGCTGAAAGATTATGACGCCCTTTGCGGCGAGAAACGCACGTACTATCCGGTGCGCAAGATGGCACATAAGAGAGCCTTGCTTGAAAACAAACGTAAGTCTGATAACCAAAAGAAAGGAGGAAATACCTATGAGGGAAAATAGGAATGTTCCGTTCCGGGACTGGAACATAAGGGTTTCCCGGAACCATAACGGCCAGCTCCATATCTGCGCCGTGGATATATGCGATATACTCAAGCGGGACGAACTGCTTGAAAACGGCGCCATCGCCCGTGTTTGCCCGACGGCATTGAAAATCAGTTTCCGGAAAAACGGCAGGGAACAGTGGGGTTTCCGTCCCATCGATATGCGCCGGCTTTTACAACTGGTACGCAAGGAGACTATTATACCCCGTGACCTGCTTGATGAATTGGAAGTGTGGGGCAACAAGCTTCTGGAACTGGAAGCCGGGGAGCTGCACGCCGTCCCGCAGGACGACATCGTCATGCACTTCGAGGAAGGGTTCCCCGTCACGTTCCGGCGTGTCGGCGACAAGCTGATGGTCAACGCCACGCAGATCACGATGCACTTCGGGAAAATCCCGTCTGAATGGCTACGCATCGCTTCCACGGATATGCTCCGCAGGGAAATGGCCGGCAACGGACATACCGGGAAATACGAGTCGCAAGTCTTCACCACACGGGGGCGGGGGCACGGTGCGACCTGGTTGGAATCACCGCTTGTCATACCGTTGGCCAGATGGATCGCCCCTGACCTGTCTTTGGCGGAATGGTTGGGCGAGGCTATCGGCAAACTCTCCGTGAAACGAGGGAAGACAATCGTACGCGAACGCCCCAGGGTGGCGGCACCCGGTCTGCCCTGTATGGATTGTCCCATGCCGCAGGATATGGAATCGGCGACGAGACTGATTCTGGAACTGCGGAAGGTGGTGAGTGAATCCCTGCCGAAAATCGTATTCTACGAGGAGTTTATCGAGAACAGGGACTGGTTCAAGAGCACGCGCATCGCTGACGAACTCGGCATATCGCCGCGACAGTTGCACCAGTTCCTTGCCGAAGAGGGCATCTGCAAGTACGAGAAGCGGCAATGGGTGGTCTTTCCTTCCTGCCGGGCCTGGCAATGCGATGTGCCTTACACGTGGGAGAACAGCCGGGGCAAGGTATATACTTTCGGATCCACCAAACGATGGACACAGGCCGGACGGGAGTGTATCATAGAACTGTGGCGCAAGAGGAACCCTGAATACTGCCCACCGGTGCATAGCGATGGAAACGGCATTACAGCGGATCATCCGCAAGACAGGAAGACGGCCGGTAGAGTGCCGTTGCCGTCTGTGCAGGCAGCAATGCCGGATACCGTGCCTCGGTACGCCGGAAGACATCCTCCGGTTGCTGAAAGCCGGATACAGGGAGCGTCTTGCACCCACTCGGTGGGCGGTAGGCCTGCTGTTAGGAAAAATCCCGTATATCGTGCCGATGGTACAGGCGAAACAGGAAGCAGGCGGGTGCACATTCTTTCAGGACGGACTGTGTGAACTGCATGCGGCAGGGCTCAAGCCCACTGAAGGCAGGTTGTCGCACCATACCATCACCATGGAGAACCTGAAGTTCGGAATGTCGCTCTCGTGGAACGTGGCCAAAGAATGGCTGGACGAGCGGAACTTCGACACGATACGGGAGATTGTCCGGATAATGGGAAAATAGATGAGGGACGGTTTCATGAATGAAGTATCAGTATAACCGGTTGATTCCTCCTTTGCCGATTTCATGGAACCGCCTCTTATTAATTCATACCATTTGCAAACAGTTCGTATTAGTCGCGGCTATCCTTTATCAGGAAAACATTTAAACGCGAATGATATGAAACTGAAAAGCAGAATGACCGTCGGGGAGATGTCGGAACACCTGACGGAACATACCGGCAAGTTCGCCAACCGCGTATCCGTGGGGCGTTACGCCAAAAAACTGGGATACGCCGTGTATAAACCGATGATAAACGGCAGGATATGCCAGTTCTATGTCAATCCGTCGATTAAGGATGACGGGGAAGCGGAAACATTACGGACGAACGAACGCGAAAACGGACATGAAAGGGAATGACGACAAAAGGCAACACGTGATACCGTTTATGAAATGCTTCACCGGGCTGGTCGGCGCGTTCACCCCGGAAGAGGTCATCTTCATGCTGTACATGGCAGACCGTACACGCCTGCGTGAAAAAGGTTACGACACCTTGCGCAGCAAGCGGTACTACATGGAGAACATGGAGATGGGTTCGCGGATTTTCGACAAGTGCGTGGAAAAGACAACGCGTATGGGATTGCTTGAACGGGTGCCGGTCAGCGGGATGTACGATTACCTGTGGCACATGGATTCCTACAACCGGCTTGTAGGGATATTGGCGGAACTTGGAAATCCTTTTTCTACCAGGGCATTCTGTCATCGGATGTTCGATGTGGAAAAAAGGACCGTGGCATCCGTCTCTGACGAAGAGGTCAGCCAATGGAAAGAGAGACACCGAAAAGTTTGAGCGTATCTGTCCACGGAACGTAAATGAATAAAAACAGACGGCATCGTTGTGATTTGCCGTCTGTTTTTGTGTTTTTGCGACATAAAATCCGATAAAACCGGAAGGAGGTGGTAGCCGGGTACAATATTATCCGGGCAAACGACAGAATATGCTAAATATACTTATTCAGTTCTTCCACAAGAAGATGCACCGTTGTCGAAGATTCCGCCTGTGCCGGCGGTATTCCCTCCATTCGGCGCAATACGGCTTTTGCGTTCGTGATGGCCTGAGCCTGTTTACCGCCCAGCTCCCTGAAAACACGACCGCCTGTACCGGCTTCCTTGTTGTAGGAGAAGCCCAACAAGCCGGATAGCTTTGTTTCATATTGATTTCTGTGCATCGGGCCTTGTACCAGGTTATAGTGCAGCAAGAACCAATACTCGAAAGCCTGGTTGCTGTATGCCACCCTCATGCCACCGGCTTCCGCCATACCGATAGCCCGGTTGAAGTCCCGATCGGGAAAGTCATCCTTGTCAAATACCACCCAGCACTGGTCATACTCGCGTCCTTTCTTCCGCTCTTCTTCTTTCATCCGTAAAGCCTTTTGGACAAGACCTACCGTATTGAGTCCCTGCCTACCGCTTTAATATTGGCGGAAGTCAGGCGAAATGCATTGAAATAATCCGGTTCCGTATTTACCCCCTCGCAGATGATCAGGAAGGATTGTTTGACCTCACGGACAAAACTGATACGCCTGAGTGTCCGTGCCGCGCGTGGATCACGCTTGTTCGTCCGTGCTGCCATATTCTTCCTCCCTCAGGTCAAATAACCGTTCAAACTGGCCGATGACAGGGATACCGCCATATTTCCCCATCAGGTACTCCTTTTCGAAAGGTGCACTGTTGCGAACCTTGTATTCCGCCAACGAATAGAGTTCCGAGGCTCCAAACGAATCTTTCTGTGTAAACCAGATCTGATCCCTGCGGAACAGGCTTGCATTAAGCAGGTTGGTGTCATGTGTCGTGAAAATCAACTGTGCATTCCTGGGATTTGTCACTCTGGAATTGAACAGCCCGATGATGCGACTTGTCAACAGAGGGTGCATTTTCGAGTCGAACTCGTCGACAACCAGCCTTTTGCCATGATCCAACGCGTCGATTATAGGATAAGCCAGCGAGAAGTATTTGATCGTACCTCCGATTCGTTTACGCGGAACGGGAAAGTGACCGTCTTCGTGGCGTTGCCCTCCTCGTCATATTGCTGGTGTGAACTGATGACTGTATTGTCAACCTTGCGTATGTCGTCGATTCCGAAGTCTGCAAACCGGGCAAACTCCACAATACGCCTTTTCATGGACGGATCATCGATCTGGGCTATCGCCATTTCCCAAATCCGCTCGTCGCTGCTGCCAAGAACAATCGTGGTGTTGGCCAACCATCCCATGATTTCCACCGAGACGCTTTCGTTGAACTGTGCTGCCACGGAAAGAAGCAGCGCATTGTCGCGCACCATTTTTGGCGACAACCTCTTTGCCGACCGAAAATTTGGGATGCAGTTCATACTCATCGCCGTCACGCAGGAACAGTTCCACCTCCTTTGCCTTGCGCTTGTTGCCCTTTTGATAAAGCCACTCCCGGTGTACACGTTTTTCATCGACTTCGAACCCATAGCGGTATTGGACCGTTTCGTCGGCAAAGACCGCCTCAAAATAACTGGGCTCCTGTTCCGTCCTCCGGTTGAGACGGAAACTTTCCACCCGTATGCTTTCGCCGGACTGCACGCCTTTGGAGGAATTGATGACAAACCATTTGAAGAAATCGAGTGCTTTGACCAGATTCGATTTCCCGCTGGCATTGGCCCCGTAGATGACCGCACTCTTCAGCAAAGAGAGGTTCGTACCTTCAAGCTCAAAAACAATCTCATCGGACCGGGTCTGTTTTTCTTTCAGCGCGGAAGCAGCCAAAGACAAGGTCGCCGGCTCCTTGAACGAAAGGAAATTTTCGACTGTGAACTGAATAATCATATTATATCGCAGTTATATGTAAATTTTATGCAAATATAGGGGATATTTTTCATATATAGATGTTTTATCGGATCTCTTTTTGCGGTTATTTTCCTGCACGTGAAAATCAGACCGTTTTCGTTCTTGCAATGCTGCCCTGCAAAAGGCGACTGCAATTTTCCGAAGCGGCAACATCGGCTTGCGATTCATGCTCCCGATAGTGAATTTGGGTGGAAAGACGCGAAATTCGCCACATCTTTCCCCTCAATGTGGTACAAATGTACCGTGTATCTGACAGGAGGGGTGTTACAAATGTAGCAACAATACTATAAGTAGTATTATACAAGAAGAAAGAAGAAAGATGTACTTTTTTCTTTGACGCAAAGAAAAAAG
>ENA-OQCK01000113-OQCK01000113.1-human-gut-metagenome-genome-assembly--contig:-NODE-113-length-45408-cov-4.115368_pt1 | contig 45408 bp, 50 predicted proteins | sample MGYA00242498_ERZ504578 | MGnify/ENA primary metagenome ERZ504578 (study PRJEB26092, sample SAMD00036229) | human gut metagenome | host: Homo sapiens | study: EMG produced TPA metagenomics assembly of...
ACGTTGATAGGATGCAGGTGTACAGGCAGCGATGTCATAGCCGAGCATTACTAATTGCCCGTCCACTTTTTGCCTTCCGTGTATGGAGGTATATACGTTCAGCAATATATGGACACTTTACTTTTTTTCTCATCATGTCTGCCTTATTCAGGTGACTACAGCACCGGGGTTCCACCTCTTCCCATTCCGAACAGAGAAGTTAAGCGGTCACGCCGATGGTACTGCGTAACAGTGGGAGAGTAGGTAGTCGCCGTTTTCAGAAGAAGCCTCCGTGTCTGATAAGGATACGGAGGCTTTGTTCGTTTTATATACCTCTCCTCTAACATTCCGTTTCTACCGCTAATCACTATACCTTATTATATATAATTATTCATCGTATATTCATCAGATTAATTCCCGAATTAAGGTGCTAAATGAATGATTAAAAACGTTTAAAATCAGTATTTTATATCCTATTCCCACTTTCGTATTTCATATATTCTTCGTACCTTTACAGAGTATTAAAAGGTATAGTAAATCCTTTAATCAGTGAACAATTTAATCTTTTTACAAAAGAAAGTAACATAGCTGTAAAACAAATAAGAGAGACATCTGTTATTTATTGTAGAATCATTAGACGACATGAAAACAACTGTAAAGACATTCTGGATATGCATGCTACTGATGTTGACTTGCAGCATTAGCGGTAAAGCCATTGACCTGGTGCAGGTGGATGACAGAATGGCCGGAACTGCTGAAGTTTCCGTTTCTTTATCTTCATGTTCTTCTACTTCCGACAATAGTATTGACAAGAAGAATTCATTGTTCACGAATACCAAGTTCGCATGGACTACGGATGTCGAACTGGGAAACAAACCGGTTTCCGAAACTTACTCTTCTCATCAACAGCGTTTGCGCAGGGTGATTGAAGACAATCTTTTCCTCAGAAACATTCTTTTGATGTTATCCAACCACGAGAATCTACTCGTGCAAGGCCGCTCTAAATTATACTACTCAGATAAAGACCCGTACTATGCATTGACGGGCAGTGATTACTATATTTATACGCTTCGGCGGATTTTGATTTAGCCAACTTTTCTTCTTATTGATTTCCCCCTTTTTCTCCTTATTGTCTTGAAGAGACTGAAGGCAGGTGACCTTTAGTGTACATATATGTTAGTTAAGGTTGCAAGGATGATTACGCCCTATCGGTTCGTAAGCGGGAAGTCGTATCCCTATGCTTTATTTTCAAAACTCTATTTAAATACCAACAATTAAACTTTTCATCATGGAAACTACTCAAAAAAAAGCAGCCTCTTTTAAAGGCATCAGATCCGCCGGTTGGGTAATCGTAATCTGCTTTATCATCGCCGTGCTTATTTTTCACTTTGTGTTGGGAAATCCCTCCAACTTTATGAACAACGACCCGAACAACCATCCGTTGCCGGGTAACTTCCTCGGTACCATCTATAAAGGTGGATTCATTGTTCCTGTAATTCAAACGCTTTTGCTGACTGTCATCGCACTGAGTATTGAACGTTATATTGCCATTGGCGCTGCCTTTGGTAAGGGTCATTGGTGAAATTCGTAGCTAACATCAAAGCAGCCTTGGCTGAAGGTGATATGAAGAAGGCACAACAAATCTGCGATTCACAACGTGGTTCTGTAGCCAATGTGGTAAATGCCACTTTGAAGAAGTATGCCGAGATGGAGAATGACACAGAGCTGTCCAAAGACCAGAAACTGCTTGCCATCCAGAAGGAATTGGAAGAAGCCACTGCGCTGGAACTGCCGATGATGGAGCAGAATCTTCCTATTATTGGTACCATCACGACTTTAGGTACATTGATGGGATTGCTCGGTACAGTTATCGGTATGATCCGTTCATTTGCCGCCCTTGCAGCCGGAGGTTCAGCCGACTCCATGGCTCTGTCGCAAGGTATTTCTGAGGCTTTGATTAATACTGCCTTCGGTATCTTGACCGGTGCATTGGCCGTTATCTCCTACAACTATTATACAAACAAGATTGACAAGTTGACTTACAGCCTCGATGAGGTTGGTTTCTCCATCGTGCAGACTTTTGCAGCTACCCATAAATAGTTGACTGCTGATAGTTGGAGCTGCGCTGTGACGTAGGCTTCTATTATCTATTCAACGAATGAATTCTCAATTTTAATTTTCAATGAAACGATTATGGGCAGAGCGAAAATAAAAAAGAAAAGTACGTTCATCGATATGACGGCGATGAGTGACGTAACTGTACTGCTGCTGACCTTCTTCATGCTGACTTCTACGTTCGTGAAGAAAGAGCCGGTACAAGTAACGACTCCCGCCTCTGTATCCGAGATTAAGATTCCGGAGACAAATGTACTCCAGATATTGGTCGATCCGAGCGGAAAAGTATTTATGAGTCTGGACAAGCAGTCCGACTTGCGCGAAGTGCTGGAAGCTATGGGGCAGGAGTATGGAGTGACTTTCACTCCGGAGGAAACTAAAAAATTCATGCTGGCGTCTACCTTTGGTGTGCCGATGAAGAGTATGAAGAAATACCTCGACTTGCCGCAAGACCAGCAAGATGCTGTATTGAAGAATGAGGGGATACCGACAGACAGTATTGACAATCAGTTCAAGGCCTGGGTACGCAACGCCCGTGCAGTGAACAGTGATTTGCGCATTGCCATCAAGCAGATGCCAATACTCCTTATTCCGTAATAAAAAATGTGATGAACTCACTTCAGGACCTCAGAGAGAACCGGTACAATCTGATTACTTCTCTGAAGACCACAAGTGAGGAGTGACAAGCTACGAGTTACAAGTAGAACAAGAAAGGAAACATTATGGCTGAAATACAAGAAAGCGGCAACAAGAAAGGTGGAAAAAGCAAGCAGAAGAAAATGACTGTCAGGGTGGACTTTACACCTATGGTAGACATGAACATGTTGCTGATTACCTTCTTTATGCTTTGTACCTCACTGAGCAAACCTCAGACCATGGAGATAAGCATGCCGAGCAATGACAAGACCATCACCGAGGAGCAGCAGACCAAAGTCAAGGCTTCCCAAGCCATCACGCTGTTGCTGGGGGATGACAACAAGTTGTATTATTACGAAGGGGAGCCCAACTACAAGGACTATACTTCACTGAAGGAAACTACCTATCAGGCGGATGGTCTGCGGGCAATGCTTCTGCAACGTAATAGAGTTGCTGTGAACGAGGTGAACAGACTGAAGCAGCAGAAACTGGATCTTAAGATATCAGAGGATGACTACCGGAAACAGCTTTCCGGGATAAAAAGCGGAAAGGATACGCCGACAGTCATCATCAAGGCTACCGACAAGTCTTCGTACAAGAATCTGATTGATGCTCTCGATGAAATGCAGATATGTAATATAGGTAAGTATGTGATAACGGATATTGCCGAAGCCGACGAGTTTTTGATGAAGAACTACGAAAGCAAGGGCGAATTGTCCCAGAACATTGCTGAATGATGTGTAACACCCAAAGAAAGGAAAGAATATGGCTAAAGTAGATTTAAGCTCCCAAGCATGGTGTGACCTCGTGTTCAGTGGTAAGAACAAAGCATATGGAGCCTATAAGATGCGTGAGACCTCTCCCAGACGGCACAACATTGCCGTGATACTGGTAATTGTAATTGCATTGATAGGTTTCAGTATCCCTACGCTGATAAAGATGGCTACCCCCAAACAGAAAGAGGTGATGACCGAAGTGACTACCCTTCGCAGCTGGAAGAACCGGAAGTGAAGCAGGAAGAGATGAAGCGGATAGAGCCGTGGCCCCACCGCCGCCTGCATTGAAAAGCTCCATTAAGTTTACCGCTCCCGTCATCAAAAAGGATGAGGAAGTGAGGGACGAGGATGAAATAAAAAGCCAGACAGAACTGACGGAAACGAAAGTTGCCATCTCCATTGCCGACGTGAAAGGTAATGACGAGGAACACGGCAAGGACATCGCCGACTTGAAACAAGTGGTGACGCAGGCCGAACCGGAACCTGAAAAGGTTTTCGATATGGTAGAGCAGATGCCCCAGTTCCCCGGTGGTCAGGCCGAGATGATGCAGTTCATCAGCAAGAATATGAAGTATCCGACCATTGCCCAGGAAAACGGTACGCAAGGGCGTGTAACCTGCCAGTTTGTGGTAGGTGCCGACGGCAAGGTGCGTGATGTGAAAGTGCTGAGAGGTGTAGACCCCTATCTGGATAAAGAAGCTGTCCGTGTGATTATGTCCATGCCCAAATGGATTCCCGGCAAGCAGAATGGTAAGGCCGTATCGGTGAAATATACGATACCGGTGATGTTTAGATTACAATAAGTGTGTGTGTTATGAAAACGGTGAAACAACTTCAGCTTTCAGGCTTGCTGGTGCTGCTGACTCTGCTGTCTGCCTGCCAAAGCAAGCCCAAGGACGGACAAACGGATACGTATACCTCCGGTGTGATTGCAATTGCTGCGGACGAAAGTTTCCAGCCTATTGTGCAGGAAGAAATTGACGTGTTCGAAGGACTGTTCCCCTTGGCAGGAATTGTGCCCCGTTATGTGACGGAAGTCGATGCCGTCAACCTCTTGCTCAAGGACAGTCTGCGGTTGGCAATAACCAGTCGCAGACTGACTCCCGAAGAGATGAATTCCTTCAATAGCCGGAAGTTTTTTCCGCAGGAGATAAAGATTGCTACGGACGGGCTGGCATTGATAACCCATCTTGGCAATCCGGATTCATTGATTAGTGTGAAGGACATCCGCCGCATCCTGACGGGTGATGCGAAGCAGTGGAAAGATATCTATCCGGCTTCCCGTCTGGGGGATATCAGTCTTGTGTTTGACAACAAGAACTCCAGTACCGTACGTTTTGCTGTCGATTCCATCTGTAAGGGTGTACCGCTTTCCAGTCAGTTGAAAGCGTTGAAAACCAATAGGGAGGTGATTGACTACGTGCCCGCACGCCTGATGCCATCGGTATTATCGGCGTGAACTGGCTGAGCGACCGGAATGACAGTACGGGGCTCTCTTTCAGTAAAGAGGTGCGGCTGATGTCCGTCAGTGCTGCTGACAAGGCCATGCCGGACAACAGTTACAAACCCTATCAGGCGTATTTGTATTACGGTGATTATCCGTTGGCACGCAGCATCTATGCCTTGTTGAATGATCCGCGGAGCGCACTTCCGTGGGGATTTGCCTCTTTCCTCGCTTCCGACCGGGGACAGCGGATTATATTGAAGTCGGGATTGTCCCCGCCACCCAACCGGTGCGCGTGGTGAACGTCAAGGATGAATAACTAAAATGAATGCTAACATGAAACGTAGATTTGTATTTTGTTTGGGAGCGATGCTGTTTGCAGGTACGCTCGCCGCACAAACGCCGGTGCCGAATGGCAGGCGGGGGTGGATAAAGTAAAAAGTCTGATAAAGGCGAATCCGGAGCAGGCTTCCGACGCAGCCGGAGAACTGCTGAAGGGCAAGAACAAAAAAAATGTGGAGCTTGTGACTTCCGTGGCCCGTGCCTATCTGGATGCAGGACAGCTGAAAGAGGCGGAAACCTATCTGGAGATGGCAAGAAAGGCCGACAACAAGGCTCCGGCAGTTTCTGTACTCGAGGGTGACATCGCTTTTGCCCGGAATGATATCGGAAAGGCATGCCAGCTTTATGAGCAAGCCATCTATTTTGATTCGAATTATAAGGATGCGTATCTGAAATATGCGCAGGCATACAAGTCTGCCAGTCCTTCGCAGGCCATAGAGAAGCTGAACCAGCTGAAGGCCATAGCTCCGGATTGCCTGGAAGCAGACAAGGAGCTGGCGGAAGTGTATTACGCCACCAACCGTTTTGGCAAGGCTGCCGACACCTATGCCAAGTTCATCGATACTCCCGTGGCTACGAAGATGACATCCTGAAATATGCTTTTGCACTATTCTTGAACCACGACTTCGAGAAATCCTTGGCGGTGGCGCAGAAAGGTTTGCAGAAGAATGCCCGCCATGCCGCATTCAACCGGCTTGTGATGTACAACAATGTCGACCTCAAGCGTTATGACGAGGCAGAGAAGGCTGCCGATGCTTTCTTCAATGCTTCGGATAATGCCGATTATTCATGCTTGGATTACCGCTATCACGGTGCTCTGTTGAGTGCTCTGAAGAAATATGACCAGGCCATTGAGGAATATGGTAAGGCATTGGAGAAGGATGAGAGTCAGGTGGATTTGTGGCGTGAGATTGCCGATGCTTATGAATTGAAAAACGACTATACCCAAGCCATTGCTGCTTATAAAAAGTACTATGACTCGCTGGCACAAGGTAAAAAGACGTCCGAAAACTTATTCCAGTTAGGGCGTCTGTACTACGGAGAGGGTACGTCCTCGGACACTCTCTCCGTTCAGTCTGCCGACCGCATGGCGGCATTGCAGGCTGCCGACTCTGTGTTCGCACTTGTTGCCGAACAAGCTCCCGACAGTTATTTGGGAGATATGTGGCGCGCCCGCACACACTCTGCCATGGACCCGAAACTACAGAGGGATTGGCGAAACCTTATTACGAGAAGGTGGTGGACGTACTGCTTGCCAAAAACGAACCGAGGTACAACTCTGCATTGATAGAGTGTTACAGTTATCTGGGCTACTACTATCTGTTGAAGAGTGACTATGCTACTTCGAAAGAGTACTGGAATAAAATTCTGGCTATCGACCCCACCAATGCCACAGCAAACAAGGCATTGGACGGCATCAAATAGCAATAATTTTAGTTGTTTGTCGTGTCGGGAGGAGTGGAGAGTGATTCTTAGCTCCTCCTTTTTTGTTGCAGGGTCCCCCTTGGAGGCAGTGATTGCTTGCGGTAGTCCGTGGGTGAAGTGCCTAAGTGTGTCTTCACATACTTCCCGAAAAAGGAGATGTTGGGGAAATCCTGATGCTCGGAAATCTCTTGATAGACTTATTGGAATACTTCAGAAAATATTTGATGTCTTCGACCACATAATCGTTTATCCACTCGAAGGCTGTCTTTCCGCTGACCTTTTTGCAGACGGTGGAAAGATATTTGGGAGTAACACACAGCTTACCCGCATAATAGGAAATAGAACGTTTTTTCACCTCGGTGCAGGCCAGCAGGTCGAGGAATCTCTTGAATAGAATGTTGCTCCGCTTCACCATTTGGCTTTCGGGAGGGGTGCTCAACTGGTTTAAATCTGCCAGCAGCTCATACAGCATGGTGCGTATCAGCGACCTGATGACTTCTTTGTAGTAGGGCTGCTCCGCTTGTTTCATTCGGGCACGTATCACCTTATAGTATAAATCGAACAGTTGCACTCTGTCCTTGTCAATGCGTACTACCGGATTCTGGCTGATATAGAAAGCCTTGTTCCATATGTCACTACTTTTATGAAGGTACTTCTGTGTAATCTGGGTCGACAGACAGAACATGGCGCCCTTGAAGTCGGAACTGGTTGTGCAATTGCTCAGAATCATATTGGGCATACAAATCAGCATCTCACCGGGGTAGATAGCATATTTTTGGGTATTGATGTTTATCTGCAGTCTTCCTTTTACACAGACCACATAGATGTTTGCATTCAACTTGAAATACTTGTTGAAAAGCAAGTTCTTGAAATCTCCAAGTATAGCAATATCGTTGTCGGTATAGTCCGTACTTGTATATTCTGCTATATTGTATGTGTTAAGTTGGTAAATCTTTTCTTCGTTTTTCATATTCATGTCTTTAGCTCCTTTGCAAATGTAAAGCAAGTGGCAGGAAATATAGAGTCCTAAATGGATACAGAAGTGTCCTAATCTTCTTGCGTGTGAGGCTAATTTCGAACCAAAGAATAGAATTGTTCCTTTTTCTGAGCATTTTTTTTCTTGAAACGCTTGTCGTATTGAAAAGAATGTCTACTTTTGCGGTGTACTATTATACTAATACACATAAACAATAAGATATTTAATTCATCCAAGCGTATGTTACAAGTAGAAAACATTTCATTTAGTTATCGCAAGGGGCGGAAAGAAGTCCTGAGCGATTTTTCACTTTCGCTGGAAGCCGGCCGGGTTTACGGTCTGTTGGGTAAGAACGGAGCCGGCAAGTCTACGTTGCTCTATCTGATGAGCGGTTTGTTGGCTCCCAAACGTGGGAGAGTGATGTATCATGATACCGACATGCGCCGCCGGTTGCCCGTCACGTTGCAGGACATGTTTCTGGTACCCGAGGAGTTCGAGCTGCTCCTATTTCCTTGGTCAGCTATATTGAACTGAACAGTAAGTTCTATCCCCGTTTCAGCAAGGAAGACATGGTGAAGTACCTACATTTCTTCGAGATGGATATGGATGCTGATTTGGGAGCCTTGTCCATGGGGCAGAAAAAGAAAATCTTCATGAGTTTTGCGCTGGCCACCAATACTTCCCTGCTGCTGATGGATGAGCCTACCAATGGACTGGATATTCCGGGAAAGAGCCAGTTCCGCAAATTTCTGGCTTCGGGTATGTCGGACGACAAGACGATTGTCATTTCCACCCATCAGGTGCGTGACATTGACAAAGTACTGGACCATGTGCTGATTATGGACAACAGCCGCGTATTGCTGGACGAATCCACTGCCAGCATTTGCAGTAAGCTGTTCTTCTTGGAGAGTGACGACCGGGAGTTGGCTGCGACTGCCTTGTACACGCTTCCCTCCGTACAAGGCAATTTCTTGATGCTGCCCAATACGGAAGGTGAGGAATCGGAGATTAATCTTGAACTGCTGTTTGGCGCCGTACTTGCAGAGCCTGGGAAGATAGCGGAAATGTTTCACACTAAAACAAATGAATAATGATACGCGATACCTTTTTTAGTTTGCATCGCTTTGTGAACGTATGCCGCAAAGAGATGGTGGAGAATTGGAAGACCTATATACTCCGCTCGGTGATGGTCTACGGAATGTTGGCCATAGTCTTTGTCTGGAATGGATACTATCAGTATCACAATCTGGAAGCGGGAGCTGTGGGCATGGACCCTATCTGGGAGTTTGAGTCCAGATTCTTTCTTTGGGGACTTGTCATTTGGGGATGCATTAGCGCCTCGTTTACCATGGAAAGGATGAAAAGCAAGACGAGTCGTACCGTTGTGCTCATGACACCTGCCACCATGTTCGAGAAATTCTTTGCCCGCTGGCTGGTGGCTACCTGCGGCTTTATCTTGGTCTTTCTGATAGCTTTCAAGCTGGCGGACTTGACAAGAGTCATCTTCTATCTTCTGGCCTACCCGGAGCTGCATGTCGTTCACTCCTTTCCGTTGTGGGAATTCTGCTGTAACACGAACTGTTTCTATGAGACGATAGGAAGCGGACCGGCTGTGGTGGGTATATTCCTGAGCTGCTACTTTTTTCTACAGTCTTTCTTCCTGCTGGGCAGTACGGTCTGGCCCAAAAATGCACTTATCAAGACTTTTGCGGCCGGTGTCTGCATCTTCGTTTCATATATCCTGATAGCTGTATTGTGCCTGAAGGCCATTCTGCCTAATAACTTCTTCATGACTGAGCCCTATATTGACAGAGAGGCATCGGGCGGCTGGCTGATTTTTATAACTTCGTTTTTCGCCCTTTTCAACTGGGTGCTTGCCTATTTCCGTTTCAAGGAGTCCGAAATCATTAATCGCTGGTAACTATGAACTTTAAGGAAAGCAAAGCCATCTACCTGCAAATAGCAGACCGCATTTGCGACGAGGTACTTCTCGGGCAATATCAGGAGGAAGAACGTATTCCTTCGGTACGGGAATATGCGGCTGTGGTAGAGGTCAACGCCAATACGGTGATGCGTTCGTACGACTACTTGCAGACGCAAGGAGTGATTTACAACAAGCGGGGTATCGGCTATTTTGTGTCGGTAGGTGCACGTAAGCTGATTCTTTCGTTGAGGAAAGAGTATTTTCTGAAGGAGGAAGTGGATTATTTCTTCAAGCAGATTTTCACGCTGGGCATCTCTGCCGAGGAGTTGTCCGGGATGTATCAGGAGTTTATCAAGAAACAAAAATAAAAGAAGACAGTTATGAAACGAACGACTTATATAATGATAGGAATGCTGGTTACCGGTGTGGCAATGGTATGCGGACTCATGTTCTATGTGGTGGACCGCAATGTCACTCAGAAAGATAATTTTATGGAAATCGGCGGAGAACGGAAAACGGTGCAGCTGCCCTCGTGCAGGGTGTTGAAGCTGACACAGCCTCCGGTGGTGTGGAAACAGAAAAAAGAAGGTATTGTGGAGGCAGAGCGTATGTTCTCGTTCGGGGAAGTGCCGTTGGAGGTAACTGCCGGAGACTCTTTGCAGCAGGGCAGTTTCTCCTATGCAGGGGATATGGAGGCTTTTATGTCGATGACTTCCGTTGGCGATACCCTGCTCGTCACCTTTGACTTTCCGGAGGATAAGCTGGAACAGCATCTTCAGAATGACATTTGGATAAGGGTTCGTTCAGAAGGGATGGAATTGCGGTTGCCTGCGGAGGTACAAGCGGTTGTGGTAGATGTGGAAGATATGGAAGCCAATTTCTACGGACTCCGTTGCGATACGCTCTCTTTCCGCACGCGATACCTTGCCCGGCTGGAAGATTGCCATGTCACTGCGCTTGCGGCGCAGGCGCAGAGCTTGCATTTCAACAGCGGCACAGTGCGCAACCTTTATCTGAATCTGGACGAGATAGCCGATTGGGATGTCAATACCGGTTCCTTCCATATCGATACGGAGCATCTGTCCGGCAGCCGCTATCATCGTTGTCTTTTACAGAAGAATGAATGCCGCCGGGTGTTCTGGACACCGTTAAAGGATGATGCCTCTTTGAGTGTGGAGTTAAAACAAGCAGTTAAAATAGAAGTAGGTGAGTAGCATAATACGAAATGACTTATCTTTGCACATGAATCAAAAAGTGTAGAGTATATGGCCTTGCAATTGGCATTCGTATTGGTAGCTATCATTATAGGGCGCCCGCTTGGGCGGCATTGGACTAGGTGTAATGGGAGGGATAGGTCTGGCAATTCTGACGTTTGGTTTCGGATTGCAGCCTACATCACCTCCCATTGACGTTATGTTGATGATAGCCGCCGTCATTTCTGCCGCATCCTGCATGCAGGCGGCTGGCGGACTGGATTATATGGTAAAGCTGGCGGAACGGTTGTTGCGGAAGAATCCTTCGCAGGTCACCATCTTGAGTCCTATTGTGACCTACTTGTTTACTTTTGTTGCCGGCACGGGACATGTGGCATATTCGGTGCTTCCCGTGATTGCCGAGGTTGCCACGGAGACCAAGATTCGTCCCGAGAGGCCACTGGGCATTGCGGTGATTGCTTCGCAGCAGGCTATTACGGCAAGTCCCATTTCGGCTGCCACCGTCGCACTGCTTGGGTTGCTGGCGGGATTTGATGTCACCTTGTTCGATATTCTGAAAATAACGATTCCTGCTACCATTATCGGGGTACTTGTGGGCGCCTTGTTCTCCATGAAGGTGGGCAAGGAGCTGGCAGACGACCCGGAGTACAGAAAGAGGTTGACCGAAGGCTATCTTGATGTCAAGAAGGTGGAGATAAAGGATATACACAATAAACGGCATGCCGTCTTGTCCGTGCTTATCTTTATCCTTGCCACTGCTTTTATTGTGTTCTTTGGTTCGTTCGACAGTTTGCGTCCTGCCTTCGTGATAGACGGCGAGACGGTGAGACTCGGCATGTCCGCCATTATCGAAATCGTGATGCTCTCTGCCGCCGCCCTCATCTTGCTGCTGACTCGCACCGACGGCATGAAGGCAACGCAAGGCTCCGTCTTCCCGGCAGGCATGCAGGCGGTGATTGCCATATTCGGCATTGCTGGATGGGAGATACTTTTCTTCAGGGAAACATGCTTCAGTTGACCCAGTCCGTCGAGGGAGTGGTGAGGCAAATGCCGTGGCTGTTCGGGATAGCCTTGTTTGCCATGTCGATTCTGCTTTATAGCCAGGCCGCCACTGTGCGCGCACTGATGCCTTTGGGCATCGCTTTGGGCATTTCGCCTATGATACTGGTTGCTCTGTTCCCGGCCGTAAACGGTTACTTCTTTATTCCCAACTATCCCACCGTAGTAGCAGCCATTAATTTCGACCGTACCGGAACTACCCGTATCGGCAAGTATGTGCTGAACCACTCGTTCATGCTTCCCGGACTTGTTTCGACTGGCGTTGCCATCGGGCTGGGGTTGCTTTTCATCAGGATATTCTAAGGGAAACCGCTGCTTTTAATCCGTTGTATATAGGGCTTTGTTTACTTGTGTATAGGGAGTGTTCCCTTTTACTCATTGCCTTATCAGCGCCTAATGGTCGTGCGGTGATCTGCTGACGGCTGTTAAGCGGGTTGTTGATGGCCGTTAGGCGATTGCATCATGGCCGTTGCATACTGTTGATTCCTTATGTCCGACGTAATAAATACCTTCATTCTCTGAATAAAGCACAGAGGAAAACAGTATTGAAGTCTTGGCTTTGTGTGGCTGTACGCATTTGTTCTGATTGCATTTGAAGGGGGAGGAGATGGAATTAATACCGTGTTTGCAGGATATTGATTTCGTGCAGGTACGATATAAATAAGATGTGATACAAGAAATTAATAACTTGTGTTACTCCATGTTATCTTCTTGTGGTGTCAGTATTTCTGTTTGTGAAACGGTGTGGAAGCAATTTTGCTTCCACACTTTTGAGTTGCTTCCACCGCATCTGTAATGCCGATGAATAAAGGGATGTGGAGAGGAGGTGGAAGTGTGGAAGCAATTTGCACAAACATTATTTGCGCAAACATTTTTTTCTGTCCTTGATGGGAATTAAAAAAATGAGGATAAACGGTCTTTAAACCTTTTATCCTCATTGTAGTTGCGGAGATCCGACTCGAACGAATGACCTTTGGGTTATGAGCCCAACGAGCTACCAACTGCTCCACTCCGCGATGTTATCGTTTTGTGGGTGCAAAGGTACGGCTTTTTATTTAATATGCAAATAAAATGCATGATATTTTTGAGGTTAAGTGGATTTTAATGAGTAATATGTTGATAAATAGAACGATAATAAGCCTACTTTTTTTCTTCCTTTTTAGGGCTGTTCATTAATAAAATGAATGTTTTCTTGTAAGATATGCGGAAATGTCTTACTTTTGCTCAAATAATAAAGCAATGTGCAATTAATCTATGACCGTATCGAAGACAAAAGCTAAATTAGTGGACGTTGCCCGTCAGCTGTTTGCAAAGATGGGCGTTGAGAATACCACGATGAATGATATTGCCCTCGCTTCGAAGAAAGGTAGGAGAACGCTCTATACCTATTTTAAGAGCAAGGAAGATATCTACTTGGCTGTTGTCGAGTCGGAGCTGGATATTCTTTCGGATATGATGAAGCACGTGGTAGAGAAAGATATTCAGCCGGACGAGAAACTGATGGAGATGATTTACACCCATCTGGATGCGGTAAAAGAGGTTGTCTTTCGAAATGGTACTCTTCGTGCCAATTTCTTTCGGGATATTTGGAGAGTGGAGAAAGTGCGCAAACGTTTCGATGCTACAGAGACCCAGCTTTTCAAGGAGGTTCTGCGTGAAGGTATGGAGAAGGGCGTTTTCCAGATAGATGACTTGGATATGACTGCGAGATTGTGCATTACAGTGTCAAAGGTATTGAAACACCTTATATTCGCGGTCATATAGGAGCCAATCTGATGATGCGGTACGCGATACTTACGTGACCCGTCTGGTACTTGGTGCATTGGGAAAGAAGTAAGAATACATTTTATAAATAATTTTAAAATAATATGGGATTATTAGATGGAAAAACAGCCATTGTGACAGGTGCTGCACGCGGCATCGGCAAGGCTATCGCTTTGAAGTTCGCTCAAGAAGGAGCAAACATCGCATTCACTGACTTGGTGATTGATGAAAATGCCGAGGCTACGGCAAAAGAATTGGAAGCTTTGGGAGTAAAGGCAAAAGCTTATGCCTCCAATGCAGCAAATTTTGAAGACACTGCCAATGTAGTGGCAGAAATCCATAAGGACTTTGGACGTATTGATATTCTGGTAAACAATGCCGGTATTACACGTGACGGTCTGATGATGCGTATGAGCGAACAGCAATGGGATATGGTTATCAATGTCAACCTGAAATCGGCATTTAACTTTATCCATGCCTGCACACCCATCATGATGCGCCAGAAGCGGGTAGCATTATCAATATGGCATCTGTGGTAGGTGTTCACGCAATGCCGGCCAGGCCAACTATTCTGCTTCCAAAGCCGGTATGATTGCTTTGGCCAAGTCTATCGCTCAGGAGCTGGGTTCTCGTGGAATCCGTGCCAATGCCATTGCTCCGGCTTCATCATGACAGCCATGACCGACGCCTTGTCTGAAGAGGTGAAGGCTGAATGGTGCAAGAAGATTCCTTTGCGTCGTGGCGGCACACCCGAAGACGTGGCAAATATCGCTACTTTCCTGGCTTCTGATATGTCTTCTTATGTATCCGGTCAGGTTATTCAGGTAGATGGTGGGATGAATATGTAATTTAATGATTAATGATTAGTGATTAATGTTTAATGAGAAGTTGGGTGTTAGTCATTAATCATTAATCACTAATCATTAAACATTAACAACCGATGACTGTCGTATACGAAGACAATCATATCATTATAGTCAACAAGACCGCTTCCGAGATAGTTCAGGGAGACAAAACGGGTGATACACCGCTTTCGGAAACTGTAAAGCAGTACCTGAAAGAGAAGTACAGCAAGCCTGGAAATGTCTTTATCGGTGTCGCTCACCGGCTGGACCGCCCCGTGAGCGGTCTTGTTGTTTTTGCCAAGACCAGTAAGGCACTGTCGCGTCTGAACGAGATGTTCAAGAATAGCGAGGTGAAGAAGACTTACTGGGCAGTAGTGAAGAACTTGCCCCGCGAGGAAGAGGGGGAATTGGTGAACTATCTGGTGCGAAATGAGAAACAGAACAAGAGTTATGCATACGACAAGGAGGTGCCGGGCAGCAAGAAAGCGATTTTGCATTACCGGCTCATCGGGCGGTCGCAGAACTATTATCTGTTGGAAATAGATTTGAAAACCGGACGCCATCACCAGATACGTTGTCAGTTGGCAAAGATGGGCTGTCCCATCAAGGGAGATTTGAAGTATGGTTCGCCCCGCTCCAATCCCGACGGCAGCATCTGTCTGCATGCGCGGTATATCCGTTTTGTGCATCCGGTGTCCAAAGAACTGATAGAAGTGGAGGCGCCCGTTCCTCCCGGAAATTTATGGAATGGTTTTGAAACGATTTAATCTTACAGTAATGAAGAAAATCACAGTTTTGTCGGGTTTGCTGCTCCTTGCGGGATTGGCTGCCCAAGCTCAGGAAAGAGTTGCTGAGTATAACGTGCGTCCGGCCGTTACGGTGCGCACTCCCCTCCAGGGCGATAGTATCAACTTCAAGGGAGACAAGTTTACTACCGGCAATCTTCTGAAGACGAAGGTCAGTCTCGACTTCGACGGAGGTCGGTACGAACGTATGGTTGCTGATACGGCTGGATATGTAACTGTGGCAAAGGCGGACAAGGACAATCTGTTCTATCTGTTTGCTACCAATCTGCGTGCGGAGCGTTTCATGAAGGGCAAGCTGAATGTATATTCTCCTGCCCGTTTTGAGGTGTTTGTAAACGGTGAATCCAAGCAAGTCAAGGAGACAGCGGAGGACAGCTTGTCGCAGGTCCGTCCTACGGCTGTCAGTTTGCGTATGGACCCCGAAGCGGATTATGAGATTGTCATCAAGTTGCTTTCAAGCGCGGACGACAAGATGCAGCCGATGCTGAAATGCGAATTTGAAAAGGAAAAGGACTTTGCCGATGTAGCCTGCCGGATGGCACCGGACATGAAGAGACGTTTCTCTTTGTTCAACACCAATTTCGGCTCCCGAGCGAGCAGGGTTTCTCTTTCGCCCAACGGCAAGTATCTGCTGACCCGCTATTCGGACAATTACGACGTGAAGCGTTCCAGGACCCGTTGTGAGCTGACCGAGGTAAAGACCGGCCGGGTGATATTGCCCAATGCCAATGAAAAGATGAACTGGATGCCCAACAGCAACAAGCTCTATTATACGGTTATGGGCGAGGAGCAGAATGACCTGGTTGTGTTCGATCCCGCACGATGCGTGAGGAAGTGCTGCTGAAGAATGTTCCCGAAGGATATTTCAGCTGGTCTCCTACAGAAGACTATCTTATCTATATGCTCACGGACGAGGGCGAAAAGGTGAGTGCCCCGTTGAAACGTCTCTTGCATCCGGACGACCGTATCCCCAATTCTCGTGACCGCTATTATCTCATGAAATACGATGTGGCGACGGGACTTTCCGAGCGCCTGACCTACGGTAGTCACAACGTCTATCTGAATGATATTTCCCCGGATGGCAAGAAACTGTTGTGCAGCACTTCCAAGCCGGACATCACTCGATGCCCTTTCTCCCTCTCTTCTCTTTTCGAGATTGATTTGACCACCTTGCAGGCAGATACGCTGGTCGCCTGGGATGCTTATCTGGGAAGTGCTTCTTACTCTCCGGACGGGAAGCAGCTTCTGGTGACGGGCAGTCCGTCTGCTTTCGGAGGCATTGGCAAGAATTGCGGTGAACATCCCATAGCCAATGACTTTGATACCCAAGCATTCATTATGGATTTGGCTACAAAGAAAGTGCAGGCTATCACGCGCGATTTCAATCCTACGGTGTCTCCCGTGCAGTGGAACCGTGTGGACGGATGTATCTATTTCGATACGACTGATGGGGATTGCAGGCATATCTACCGTTATGTTCCGAAGACGGGCGGCTTTGAAATGCTTCCGCTTGAAGAAGATGTGATTACTTCCTTCACGCTGCGGATGACAATCCGGTTGTGGCTGCCTATGTGGGCGGAGGAAACACCAGCACGGGCGTAGCTTATACGTACGACACGAAGAAAAAAGTTTCCACCCTGCTTGCCAATCCCATGAAGCCCATCCTCGATAAGATTGAGCTGGGACAGATGGAAGAGTGGAACTTTACAGCTTCGGACGGTACGGAGATAAAGGGAATGGTTTGTCTGCCGCCGTCTTTTGACCCGAACAAGAAGTATCCGCTTATCGTATACTATTATGGAGGAACGACTCCTACAACCCGCGGTATAACTTCCCCGTACTGTGCACAGTTGTTTGCGTCACGTGACTATGTGGTTTATGTTATCCAGCCCAGTGGTGCCATCGGGTACGGCCAGGAGTTCTCTGCACGCCATGTCAATGCATGGGGTGAGCGTACGGCCGATGAGATCATTGAAGGTACGAAGAAATTCTGTGCAGCCCATCCGTTTGTCAACGATAAACGTATCGGATGCCTGGGTGCCTCTTATGGAGGATTCATGACGATGTATCTGCAGACTAAGACGGATATGTTTGCTGCCGCTGCCTCGCATGCTGGCATCAGCAATGTAACGAGCTATTGGGGCGAGGGTTATTGGGGATATTCCTATAACTCTGTTGCGGCAGCCGATAGCTATCCTTGGAATAATCCCGATTTGTTTACGAAGCATGGAGCATTGTTCAATGCGGACAAGATTAATACCCCTCTGTTGTTGCTGCATGGCACGGTAGATACAAACGTGCCTATCGGTGAAAGTATCCAATTGTATAATGCGCTGAAGATATTGGGTAAGCCGGTGGAATTTATTACCGTAGATGGTGAAAACCATTTTGTACTTGATTATGCAAAACGTGAATTGTGGCACAATTCAATTATGGCTTGGTTTGCCCGCTGGCTGCAGGATAGTCCGGCATGGTGGAATGACCTTTATCCGGAAAGACATTGGTGATGTTTTAATTAACAATTGATAATAAAAAAAGCCGTTTCCCAGAATAGACAAGGAGGAAACGGCTTTTTTGTTGTAGTGTGCTTACTGTTATTGGGCCACTTTTGCTGTGTCTTGGACGTCTCGCTTTCTGCAAAGTATCCGTTACCACAGTGTCGTTAGACAAGGTTGTTGTCTTACTCGGCTGTTCTACCGGAGCCTTAGCTTGAGCCAAGAACGTTCCGCCACAAACAAACATAAACAGGGCTGCTACTAATACTAATTTTTTCATAATTCATTTGCTTTTAGGTTGGTATATCTTATTGTTAAGTCTAAGTGCTTGCTTGTTGTAGCGCTTGTTGCTTACGTCTAATATAGGTCAAATGGTGTGCCAGAAAGAGTGTGTGTTGGATAATGTTCTGATAGTTAGTGATATATGTTTCTGTGCAAAGTGTGGCATAGTGTGGAAAAGTGTGGAATGTGTGGAGGGGAGTGTGGAATAATTCCACACCCTTTAGTCGGATATGTTATAAAGCTTCAACTTGTTGTACAGCGTTTTGCGGTCAATGCCCAACAGTTGTGCAGCGCGGCTCTTGTTGTTTCCCGTCTGCCGCAAGGCTTCGATGATTTGATGCTTCTCTGCCTCCTCATTGCGGAGAGGGATACCGATGATGCCCGGTGCGGGTCCTTTCAGTTCATTCAGTTCGTTGATAGTAATGAATTTGCCTTGTGCCAGCAAGGTTGCACGGCGTACCATATTCTTCATTTGGCGTAGATTGCCGGGCCAGGGATATTCCAATAGGGCGCGGGATGCCTTGTCATCAAAGCCGGTCAGTTGCTTGTCCATTTCGCGGTTGGCCTGGTCCAGAAAGAAATTGGCAAAGAGCAGGATGTCTTCACGGCGGTCTTTGAGTTGCGGCATACGTAGGTGAATTCATTGATACGGTGATATAAATCTTCACGGAACGCCCCTTTTTCGATGGCTTGCTCCAGATTTTCGTTGGTGGCGGATACCAGACGTACATCCACGCTTATCTCTTTGTTTGAACCTACCGGACGTATCTTGCGCTCTTGCAAAGCACGCAGCAACTGTATTTGCACTTCATAGCTCAGATTGCCTATCTCATCCAGGAAGATGGTACCGCCGTTGGCTTCGACGAAAGCGCCCGTTTTGTCGGTCAGTGCGCCGGTAAAGGCACCCTTTATGTGCCCGAAGAACTCCGAAGCGGCCAATTCTTTGGGAATAGAACCGCAATCGATGGCTACAAACGGCCGGTCGGCACGCTTGCTGAGCTGGTGGATGCGGTGGGCTACGTATTCTTTGCCCGTTCCGCTGGCACCATTGATGAGTACAGACATATTGGTAGGTGAAACCAGTTTCACATAATTGTAGAGTTGTTTGGCTGCGTCGCTCTCTCCCTCGAGGAAGTCGGAGGAGGACAATGAGCTTCTGCACCCTTCAGAGGCTGATTTTCATCTTGTCGGAATGCATCGTCTGTTTGGGTGAAACGGATGGTCTGTTTGGGGTAAACGCATCATCTGTTCGGGACGAATGCATCATCTGTTTCAAAGCGGAGGATGATGCATTCAAGGCTTCGCCTATTTTTTTCAGTAATTCGTCCGGGTTCACAGGCTTGGCAATGTAATCGCAGGCTCCCAGTTTCATGGCTTGGACGGCCGACTGTATGTCAGCGTATCCCGTCATGATGATAAGCGGTATTTGCAGGCCGTGTTCGCCAGCCATTTCAATAAGTCAATGCCATCCTTGTCGGGCAGGCGCAGGTCAGACAATATCAAGTCTACGGTTTCCGACTCAATATGTTTTTGAGCACGGGCAATGCTGCTGGCGGAGGTTACTTGGAAACCTTTTTTGCCGAGCCATGTTTTTAGCATCATGCCGTAAGTAATATCATCTTCTACAATTAATATGGATGTCATTGCTTTAGCCTTTTATCTCTTTTATGTAGGCAAAGGTAAGTGCTTTTGTCTGATTTTAGTATATTTGCAAACTTAAATTAAATAAAAAACAAAATGAAAAGAAATCTTATTGTATTATTAACTATACTGGTTTGCGGTCTGACTGCTTGCAAGCCGGGACAAAAGAAAGAGGAAGATATGGAAAAAGAAACGAAGCTGAAGATTGAAACAAGTGCGGGTGACATCACCGTGAAACTGTATAATGAAACCCCGAAACATCGTGATAACTTTATCAAGCTGGTGGAAGACGGCACGTATGAAGGTACGCTGTTCCACCGTGTCATCAAGGACTTTATGATACAAGCAGGTGACCCGGAATCGAAGAAGGCTCCGAAAGGCAAGATGCTGGGGGCAGGCGACGTGGGTTATACCGTTCCTGCCGAATTTGTTTATCCGAAGTATTTTCACAAAAAGGTGCTTTGTCGCTGCACGCCAGGGTGATGAGGTGAACCCTGACAAGGCATCATCGGCTGCCAGTTCTACATTGTGACCGGAAAAGTGTATAATGACTCTACCTTGCTGGGGATGGAACAGCAGATGAATCAGATGCGCTTGAACAATGCTTTCAACGCGTTGGCGCAGAAACACATGAAGGAAATCTACAAGATGCGCAAGAATAATGACCAGGACGGTCTGATGGATTTGCAAGATTCCTTGATTGCGCAGGCAGAGGCTCAGGTTGCCAAGGAACTGGAGTTCAAGTTTACCCCCGAGCAGGTGAAGGCTTATACTACCGTGGGCGGTACTCCACATTTGGACGGTGCATATACCGTGTTCGGTGAAGTGCTGGAAGGTATGGATATTGTTGATAAAATACAGAAGGTCAAGACTGACCGTAACGACCGTCCCGAAGAGGATGTGGTTATTAAAAAAGTGACAGTGATAGATTGATGATAGATTCTGTCATTCCATTTTATGAAGATAAACAAAAAGATATTTGACAACGGTCTGCGGTTGGTGCACAATGAGGACACCAGCACGCAGATGGTTGCCTTGAATATTGTTTATGACGTGGGTGCCCGTGACGAACATCCCGAGCATACGGGCTTTGCCCATCTGTTCGAGCATCTGATGTTCGGAGGTTCGGTGCATATTCCTGATTATGACGCTCCTTTGCAATTGGCAGGCGGGGAGAATAATGCATGGACCAATAATGATATAACCAATTACTACCTGACGGTTCCAAAATCGAATGTGGAAATCGGCTTCTGGCTGGAGTCCGACCGCATGCTGGAACTGGCATTCAGTGAGCAAAGTCTTGAAGTGCAGCGTGCGGTAGTGATGGAGGAATTTAAACAACGTTGCTTGAACCAGCCGTATGGTGATGTGGGACATCTGCTTCGTCCTTTGGCTTATCAAACGCATCCTTATCGCTGGCCTACTATCGGGAAAGACCTCTCTCACATTGCCAATGCCACGCTGGACGAGGTAAAGGAATTCTTTTTTCGTTTTTATGCACCTAATAATGCAGTGCTGGCCGTTACCGGAAATATTTCGTGGGAAGAAACGGTTAGGCTGACAGAAAAATGGTTTGCTCCCATTCCCCGTAGGAATGTGCCCGTAAGGCAATTACCGCAAGAAGTTGTGCAGACGGCGGAACGCCGGCAGACGGTGGAACGGAATGTTCCTCTGGATGCTTTGTTCATGGCTTATCACATGTGCAGCCGTGAGGATGCCGATTATTATGCCTTCGATATTCTGTCGGATATTCTGAGCAATGGACGTTCCAGTCGCTTGACCCGCAGGCTGGTGCAGGAGCAAAAGCTCTTTTCCAGTCTCGATGCCTATATCTCTGGTACACGGGATGCCGGACTGCTGCATATCAGTGGAAAACCATCTGCAGGCGTATCTTTGGAGCAAGCGAGGCTGCTGTCCGGAAAGAGTTGGAAGAGTTGAAATCCGGGTTTGTTGGAGAACAAGAATTGGAGAAGTAAAGAACAAGTTTGAGTCTACACAGATATTCGGCAACATCAATTATCTGAATGTTGCACGAATCTTGCCTGGTTTGAACTGACCGGACAGGCAGAAGACATAGACCGTGAAGTGGACAATTACCGCTCTGTGACGGCAGAACAGCTTCATAGGGTCGCCCAACAGACCTTCCGCGATGAAAACGGGATTGTGCTTTATTACCAAAAAGAAAACCTTTAGTATGAAAAAATTATTTGATACGTATAAGCAGCACTATAAAGCATTGCTTCTCCTGGGGCTACCCATTGTGGTGGGGCAGTTGGGAGTCATTGTGCTTGGTTTTGCCGATACGCTGATGATTGGGCATCACAGCACGGAGGAACTGGGTGCCGCTTCTTTCGTAAACAATCTGTTTACTCTTTGCATTATTTTCAGTACGGGCTTCAGCTACGGGCTGACACCGGTTGTAGGGGGCTTCTACGGTAACCGCCGCTTTGCCGAGGCAGGGCAGGCGTTGCGGTGTAGCCTGGTTGCCAATGTGCTGGTGGCTTTGTTGCTGACTCTTGTCATGGCTGTTCTCTATTTCAATGTGGAGCGGCTGGGACAGCCGGAGAATTGCTGCCTCTAATCAAGCCTTACTATCTGGTGTTGCTTGCTTCACTGGTCTTTGTCATGCTGTTCAACGGTTTCAAACAGTTTACGGACGGCATCACCGATACCAAGACGGCCATGTGGATTCTGCTCGGAGGGAATGCGCTTAACATCGTAGGAAACTATATACTTATCAATGGAAAGCTGGGCTTTCCGGAGATGGGACTGCTTGGTGCGGGTATCAGCACCTTGTTCTCCCGCATTGTGATGGTGGTGGTCTTTGCGGCGATTGTGCTTCGCGGCCGCCGGTTTATCCGTTACAGGCTCGGCTTCATGCGGCTGGGGTGGTCGATGCCGATGTCAGGAAGCTCAATGCACTGGGCTGGCCCGTGGGTATGCAGATGGGTATGGAGACCGCTTCCTTCAGTCTGAGCGTCGTCATGGTGGGCTGGCTGGGGACACTTGCCCTAGCATCGCATCAGATAATGCTTACTATCTCTCAGTTCACCTTCATGATGTATTATGGCATGGGCGCTGCGGTTGCCGTGCGTGTCAGCAACTTCAAGGGGCAGGGAGACGGGCAGAATGTGCGCCGCTCGGCGTATGCCGGCCTTCACATCATCCTGTGTATGGAGGTGGTGTTGCTGGGTATCGTCTTTGCGCTTCGCGGTCAGGTAGGGGGATGGTTTACGGACAATGCGGAAGTGTCCGGCATGGTTGCCGCTCTCTTCTTCCCGTTCTTGGTTTACCAGTTCGGCGATGGGTTGCAGATTAACTTTGCCAATGCCCTGCGCGGCATCTCGGATGTGAAACCGATGATGATTATTGCATTTATATCCTATTTTATTATATCTTTGCCCGTAGGGTACCTTTGCGGTTTCGTTTTCGGTTGGGGGCTGACGGGAGTCTGGATGGCTTTCCCGTTCGGACTGACCAGTGCGGGAGTGATGCTGTGGTTGAGGTTCCGTAAACAGACCAGGGAAAGGATTTGATAGTATGAATAATGTCTCCAAAGTAAAGATTGCCGTAGGCTACACTTTGTTGCTGGCGGTATTGTTTTTTTCCTTGTTTTTCGTACACCGGGAAATGGAGAACCTTATTCTTACTGATGACCGCGATGTACAATGGACAGACAGCGTGCTTGCTTTGATACGCGAGAAGGATACCAATACGATAAAAATGCTGCGCACGCTGAGTGAGGCGAATGACAGCATGGTATCCACCAGTGACATTGAGCAGATAATTGCCCAGCAGGACTCGGTAGTGACCCAGCAGCGTGTGCAGCACCGTATCATTACACATCGGGATACCGTCGTGACACGCCCTCGGAAGAAGGGGTTTTTCCGTCGTTTGGGTGAAGTGTTTGTCCCCCCAAAGAAAGATACGGCTATCCAGGTAAAGACCTCCCTTGAATTTGCAACGGATACGGTGATTGAACCCTATAATCCGGCCGATTCTTTGCATGAGAAACTGCGTGCCGTGGCCCAGCAGAAAAAAAGCTGTAAACACTGTTATACAGCGACGTAAACGCTATCTGCAACGCTTGGACCATATGCTGACCGCTCGTATTGACAGCTTGCTGAAAGATTACGAGACGGAAACTCTGCTGCGTGCACGGACGGAAGCCGAGTATCAACAAGCGGTCCGACGCCGTTCGGCCAAGATTATCAGTGGCATTGCCGTAGGTGCGGTGTTGCTTTCCGCTTTTTTTCTTATTATCATCGGCCGCGACATAACCCGAAGCAACCGTTACCGTCGTGAGTTGGAAGAGGCCCGTCGTCGTGCCGAGGATTTACTCGCTGTCCGTGAAAAACTGATGCTTGCCATTACCCATGATTTCAAAGCCCCGCTCGGTTCTATTATGGGCTATGCCGACTTGCTTTCCCGTCTGACGGTGGATGAGCGTCAGCGGTTCTATCTGGACAATATGAAAACCTCATCGGAACATCTGCTGAGCTGGTCGTTGATTTGCTCGACTTCCATCGTCTTGATTTGAACAAGGCCGAAATCAACCGGGTCACCTTTCATCCTTCCCGCCTGCTTGAAGAGATACACGTCAGTTTTGAACCACTTACGGCTGCCAAAGGACTGGCGCTTCATTGCGACATTGCCCCGGAGCTGGGCGGTACCTATATTTGCGACCCCTTGCGTCTGCGCCAGATTATCAACAATTTGCTGTCCAATGCCGTGAAGTTTACGGACCAAGGCAGTGTTACCATGACTGCCCGTTACGAGGACCGTCGACTGGTAGTTGCCATTGCTGATACCGGTAAAGGTATGGAACCTGCGACCGGGAACGTATCTTCCAGGAGTTTACCCGCTTACCGGGTGCTCAGGGTAAAGAGGGGTTTGGACTTGGACTTTCCATTGTCCGTATGCTGGTACAGTTGCTTGAAGGCACGATTGATGTAGACAGTGTGCCAGGCAAGGGAAGCACTTTCACCATATATATTCCTATCTATCCCGTAAGGAGTGAAGGACGGAGAATGAAGGATGAAGAATCGGGATGTGCTGCCACGCCGAATGGCAATTCTTCATTCCCCGTTCCTCATTCTTCACTGAAGAATGTCCTCCTTATCGATGATGACCGTATTCAGCTTACCCTTACTGCCGCCATGCTTCAGCAGAGTGGTATAAATTCTGTCTCTTGTTTACAACTGGATGAACTGCTGGATGCCTTGCGCACTGCAACCTTTGATGTTCTGCTTACTGATGTGCAGATGCCTGCTATTAATGGTTTTGATTTACTGAAACTGCTTCGTGCTTCGAACATACCGCAGGCACAGTCTGTTCCGGTGATTGCTGTCACTGCCCGCAGTGACATGCAGCGTGAGGAATTTACGGTGCATGGATTTGCCGGATGCCTGCATAAGCCGTTTACCGTCAGTGAATTGCTACATGAATTGAATATGGAGGACAAAGGGATGGAGGTTATGGAAGTTTCGGAAACTTCGGCTTGCCCGGGGTATAAATTCTCTTCGCTCACTGCTTTTTCGGTCGATGACCCCGAGGCGGCAAAGTCCATTCTGGAAAGTTTTGTGGCTGAAACCCGCCTCAATGCGGAGCGTTTGCAGAAGGCTGTGGAGAATGAGGATGTGGACGAGATGGCTGCTGTCTCCCACAAAATGATTCCCCTCTTTACTTTAATCGGAGCAGCGGAACTGGTTGCATTGCTGAAACTGTTGGAAACTTCTCATGGAGTGCCTTTTACCGGAGAGTTGAAAGAACACGCCCTTGCCGCCCTCGTTTTGATAGAGGATGTCATTACTCAGGCAACAGCTTTTCCGTAATGGGGGAACAGAGAAGAATACGTGATTTTTCTCTGTCGGGAACCAAATGTCGAAAGAAATTGTTTACTTTGTAGGACTTTTAAATACGATGAAAGATTGACGTTCCGATGAGAAGAAAATGGTTGAGAACAGCACTGTGGTGTTGCTTACTCCTATTATACTGTTTATAATATTGATGATATTGCTTTATGTGCCTCCCGTACAGAATTTGATACGGAAGCAGGCTACGGCAATTGCATCAGGTGCTACGGGTATGGACATATCCGTGGAGCGGATTGACCTTCGCTTTCCTTTGAATTTGTTGGTCCGCGGTGTATTGGTGGTACAGCCTGCCGACAGTGCTGTTGATGTGCAGCATCCCGATACCTTGCTGAATCTTGGAAGTTTGAACGTACGGGTACAGGCATGGCCTTTACTCAAAGGGAAAGTGGAGGTGGATGACATTACCTTGAAACAAGTTGCTGTCAACTCCTCCAATTTAATGGAAGGTATGTGCATCAAAGGAGTACTGGGGCATTTCTTTTTCGAAAGCCATGGCATAGACCTTACAAAAGAAGATGCCATCCTCAATAATATAGAATTGAGCGATACCCATGTGCAGGTGATGCTTGCAGATACCACTGAGACTCCCAAAGACACTACTGACACTGCGTTAAACTGGAAGTCACACTCCATACTCTGAAGTTGAAGAACGTCTCGGTCGATTTACAGATGCCATTGGACTCCATGGGGCTGAAAGCCATATAGGAGATGCTGAGATTGCGGACGCTGCTGCCGACCTGAAACACCAGTTCTATGGCTGGAGAAAATTCCTGCTGACTGGAACTTCTGTCAATTATGATACCGGTGGCCCGGGGAGTGCGATAGGCTTCGACCCCTCGCACATTGCTCTTCGCGACATTCGCCTGGGCATTGATTCTGTGATGTACTACGGCAGAGATATGAATGCCGTTATCCGGGAATTTTCCATGTATGAGCGTTCCGGTTTGAGTGTAACTTCCCTGACCGGGCGGTTGTTTGCCGATTCTACCGTTATCCGTATCCCTTCTTTGAAGTTGCTGACACCTCATAGTGAGATGAACCTTACGGCACAGACTTACTGGGAACTGATAAATATACCTACCACCGGCCGTCTGACAGCCCGTTTCAATGCCCGTATCGGCAAACAGGATGTACTGCTTTTTGCCGGTGGCTTGCCGGAAGCTTTCAAGGAAGCCTATCCGTTCCGTCCGTTGGTGATTCATGCCGGTACGGAAGGAAACCTGAAGCAGATGCAGATTTCCCGTTTTACGGCTGAGCTGCCCGGAGCCTTTTCGTTGAGTGGGGGAGGAGAATTCTGGAGCTTGACCGACAGTGTGAAACGTAATGGAAGCATGGACTTCGAAATGCATACGCAGAACTTGAACTTCCTGACCGGACTAGCTGACATTGCTCCCGATGGCTCCATCATTGTGCCGGACAGTATGCACCTTGCGGCACGTCTCGGTATGGAGGGGGCGCAGTGCACTGCCGCCCTGAAACTGAAGGAGAAGGAAGGCGCCTTGAATTTGGACGCCGCCTATAATCTTGCTACGGAAGCCTACCATGCCGACCTTGCCATCAACAACTTGCAGGTGCATCACTTCCTGCCCAAGGACTCTATCTATACTCTTACGGCAAAGATGTCCGCTAAGGGGCAAGGGGTGGATGTGGCATCACGAAAAACTGTGGCCGCTTTGAATGCTCCTTGGAAAAACTACAGTATGGCCATTGGGACATTTCCGGTGTAGATGTGCATGCCGGACTCAAGTCATCCGTTGCTACCGTCCGTCTTGCCAGCGATAATGTCCTTCTCAAGATGCAGGGAAATGCGGATATGCGTCTTGACCGCAACTATCTGGATGGCGCTTTGGATTTAAATGTGGAAGAGGTGAATCTGCATAAGCTGGGTTTGGTGCCCCGACCATTGCAACACCCGTTTGCCTTTACAATGGGAGCGGAGGCACGTCATGATTCTCTCAAGTTGAGGCTTGATGCCGGTGACTTGAATCTGCGTTTCCGCGCTCACAGCACGTTGAAGAAGTTGATGGAACAGTCGGATAAATTTGTCTCTATCCTGACAAAGCAGATTGATGAACGGCGTTTGGACCATGCCGCTTTGCGCCAAGTCCTTCCTTCAGCGGGCATGCATCTGGAAGCCGGTAACCAGAATCCCGTCAGCTATTTCCTGGCTGCAAAGGTATTTCCTATAATGATTTCAAACTGAGCTTCGGATTTACTCCGCAAGTCGGCATCAATGGACGTACAGCTGTTCACGGATTGCGCATGGACTCCTTGCAGCTCGATACGATATTTTTTACAGTGAAGCAGGATACTGCCCGCATGAAGTTGCAAGGTGGTGTCATAAACGGTCCCAAGAACCCGCAGTTTGTGTTCCGTAGCACACTGACGGGTGAAGTCCGTAATGAAGATGCGGAACTGACTGTGGATTATGTGAATGGAAAAGGGCAGACCGGTGTTCTATTCGGTATTAATGCCCGTCCGTTGACCGAAGGACACGGTCGCGGTAATGGTGTGCTGCTGAACCTTATTCCTGCCGAGCCGATTATCGCTTTCCGTAAATTCCACTTTGCGGACAATAGTAACTGGATTTATCTGCATAAGAATATGCGCGTCTATGCCAATATTGATATGGACAGCGACGATGGTCTGTGTTTCCGTATGCAATCCGACAAGAATGATACCCTTTCCTTGCAGAATATAAACGTAGAACTGAGCCGATTGCGCCTGGATGAACTTACGGAGGTACTTCCTTATATGCCCCGGCTTACGGGATTGTTCTCTGCCGAAGCAAATTATATACAGACTGCCACTTCCCTGCAGGTGTCTGCCGAAGCCAATGTAGAGAAACTGACCTACGAACGCAACCGGTTGGAGACATCGGCCTGGGGGCTACCTGGTTGCCGGGCGACAAGAATACGCACTATCTGAATACCTATTTTACATATGATAATGAAGAAGTGATGACCGCCGACGGTATCTTGACGCAGAAGAACGGAAAGGATACCCTGGAAGTGTCCACCCGTTTCGAGCATTTTCCATTGAAGATGGCCAATGCATTCATCCCTGACCAAACGGTGGCCTTTACCGGAGATATTGATGGAGGGCTTTATATTTATGGTTCGCTGGACAAGCCTCAAATGCATGGTGATATTGTTTTGGACAGTGTGTCTGTCTATGCACGCCAGGCGGGAGCACGTTACTGGTTCGACAACCGTCCGGTACAGATAAAGGACAATCAGTTGATATTTGATAAGTTTGCCATTTATACCACCAGCAAGAATCCGTTTACGATTGACGGTAAGGTTGATTTCCGGAATATGGAGCGTCCTACTGCCAACCTCAATCTGCTGGCAGAGAACTATACGTTGCTGGATGCACCGCGTACCCGCGAAAGTCTGGTGTATGGAAAGGTGTTCGTCGACTTGCATGCCACGGTGAAGGGGCCGCTTGACGGGCTCACGATGCGTGGAAACATGAATTTGCTGGGCAATACCAACGTAACCTACGTGTTGACCGATTCCCCTTTAACGGTGGAAGACCGTCTCAGTGGCTGGTTACCTTTACCTCGTTCACCGATACGACGTCGGTAAAAGCAGATGAGGTTCCTGCCATGTCTTTGGAGGATTGGAAATGTATATGTCCGTCCATATTGACGATGCTGTCCGTCTTCGTGCTGACTTGAGTCCCGACCGCAGCAAATACATCGAACTGGAAGGTGGCGGTGATTTGAATATGCAGTATACTCCCCAAGGGGATATGAGCCTTACCGGACGCTATACCCTTTCGGGTGGCGTCATGAAATATTCGCTGCCTATCATCCCGTTGAAGGAGTTCCAGTTCAATCCCGGCAGTTATGTGGATTGGCGGGGGAATATTATGAATCCTACGCTGAGTCTGAAGGCTACGGAACGTATGCGTGCTTCTGTGGCCGATGGTGACGGGGACGGTTCGCGCATGGTGAACTTCGATGTTTCCATTTCCATCAAGAACAGGCTTGACGCTCCCGATTTGATATTCGATATTTCGGCGCCCGAAGATGCCGCAGTAGAGAATGAGCTGCAGGCAATGGGTGCAGAAGAGCGTAGCAAGCAGGCCATTGCCATGCTTGCCACGGGTATTTACCTGAACAGTGGTGCCAAAGGAGGAGGTTTGTCAATGGGAGCCGCCTTGAACTCAGTGCTTCAGAGCCAGATAAACTCCTTGGCGGGAGGTATAAAAGGGGCCAATATCAGTGTAGGTGTGGAAGACCGTACCTCTGCTGAAACGGGTGACACGCAGAAAGACTTCAGTTTTCGTTATTCCCAGCGTTTCTTCAACGACCGCGTACAGATAGTCATCGGTGGAAAAGTGTCCACCGGGGCCAATGCCACGAACGATGCGGAATCATTCATTGACAATATATCGCTGGAATACCGTCTTGATGCGTCGGGTACTCGATATGTCCGTGTATTCCATAATAAAAACTACGAAAGCATACTCGACGGTGAGATAACCGAAACGGGTGTCGGCCTTGTGCTGCGCCGGAAGATGGACCGATTGAGTGAACTCTTCATCTTCAGGAAGAAAAAGATAAAACCGGAGGCTGAAAATAGCGATATGAAAAAGTAGGAATGTGATATGAAACGACTGATATTATATATTGCAGGATTGATATTTCTGGCAGGTTGCTCCACCACGAAGCACTTGCCCGAGGGGGAGATACTCTATACCGGCCAAAAGCCGATGATTGTATTGAACCGCAGTGAAACGTCTGTTGGTGAGATTGCTATGGAAGAGGTGGAAGCCGCCCTTGCTACGGCACCGAACAATTCGTTGCTGGGAAGCTCTACTATCCGCTATCCCTTTCCTTTCGGACTGTGGATTTACAATGGTTTCCAGAAGTATGAGAAGGGATTCGGAAAGTGGATATTCAATAAATTTGCCGCCACTCCGGTGCTTATGTCTACGGTGAATCCCGATATACGCCAGAAGGCGGCGGTTAACTTGCTGCGCGATTATGGCTATTTCAACGGAAGCGTCAGCTACAAGACATTTATCGACCCGAAGGACTCGCTGAAGGCAAAGTTGCAATATACGGTGAACATGCGTAACCCCTACTTTATAGATACGGTATATTATCGTGGTTTCAGCGAGCGTACCACTCGCATTATGGAGCTGGGACGCGACGTTCCCTTATCAGTTCGGGAGAACAATTCAATGTGGCTGATTTGGATGGGGAGCGTACCCGTATCAGTACCCTGCTGCGTAATGTGGGCTGTTATTATTTCCGTCCCGACTACCTACCTATCAGCCGATACCATGATGGTTCCCAATGGGCATGTCCAGATGCGCTTGATTCCCGTTCCGGTATGCCAAAGGTAGCCGAGAAGCAGTTCCGTGTGGGGCGTAAATCCGTCTATCTTCTTGGAAAGCAGGGGCAGGAACCCAATGACAGCATGGATTACAAAGGCTTGACCATACATTACTACAACAAACCTCCGGTACGTCCCAACATGCTTTACCGTTGGTTGAACTATCAAGGTTATCGGCGGAAACGTCAGATACAGGACAGCGCAGGTATTGCCCGCCAGCGTTCTATGCAGAGTTTGTATAGTTTGTACCGTCAGACCCGTATTCAGGAGCGTCTGGCAAGCGTCGGTATTTTCCGTTATGCGGAGATGCAGTATATACCGCGTGATACGGCGTTTGTGTCTGATACATTGGATGTGAGGGTCATTGCCGCGCTCGATAAACCTACGATGCGGAGTTGGATTTTAATGTCACCATGAAGAGCAATAACCAGACGGGACCGGGTGCCGCTTTTACGGTGACGAAGAACAATGTCTTCGGTGGCGGTGAAAGCTGGAATGTGAAGTTGAACGGTTCGTACGAATGGCAGACGGGCAAGTCAAGTTCTTCCCTGATGAACAGCTATGAACTGGGGATTTCCACTTCTCTCATCTTTCCGCGCGTGGTGTTTCCTAGGATGGGCGACCGTGAGTATGACTTCCCGGCTACAACGACTTTCCGTTATATGCCGACCAGATGAACCGTGCCAAGTATTATAAGCTGCTGGCTTTTGGCGGTAATGTCACTTATGACTTCCAGCCAAATCGACTTCCAGGCACAGTATAACTCCTTTCCGTTTGACATTCAATGTGCTGCGTAATCCTACTGCCGCTTTCGATACGTTGCGTGCCGAGAATCCGGCACTCTACGTTAGTTTGCGCGACCAGTTCATTCCTGCCATGGAGTACACCTATACTTATGACAACGCTTCCGTGCGCGGCAAGCGTAACCCCATCTGGTGGCAGACCACCGTTGCGTCGGCCGGTAACCTGACTTCTGCCGTCTACCGTATTTTCGGCAAGCCGTTCAGTGAGGAAGGAAAGAAGCTTTTCGGGGTACCTTTTGCACAGTTCCTGAAGCTGAACTCGGAATTCAGGTACCATTACCGGATAGACAAGAACCAAATGATAGCCTCGCGTATTGCCGGAGGGGTGATATGGTCGTATGGCAACGCTACGACTGCACCTTATACGGAACAGTTCTATATCGGCGGTGCCAATAGTGTGCGCGCCTTTTCTGCACGCAGTATAGGTCCGGGCGGCTATCCTCCCGAGACGGACAGAAAATATACCTATATCAACCACGTGGGTGATATTCGCATAGAAGCCAATATCGAGTATCGCTTCCGTATGATTGCCGACTTGCATGGAGCGGTGTTTCTGGATGCCGGCAATGTATGGCTGATGCGTAAGGACGAAAATCGCCCGAACGGTGAGTTCACCTTGAAGAATTTCCCGAAACAGATTGCTTTGGGTACGGGATTCGGCTTACGCTATGACCTGGACTTCCTTGTTTTCCGTCTGGATTTGGGTATCGGGCTTCACGACCCGTATGATACCGGAAAGTCGGGATATTACAATATTCCTAAGTTCAAGGATAGTATGGCACTGCATTTTGCCATCGGTTATCCGTTCTAAATGTACGTTTTTGAACGGATAGTGGTAAAGAATGAACTAAAACTCCCTTTTGTCAGACATAAATTTTTGTACATTTGCAACCGTTATCAACTATGATACACTAACCTTTTTAAATAATAACTAATATGAAACCAACTTATTCTTATTGGCAGCCGGTATGGGCAGCCGTTATGGTGGCTTGAAACAATTGGACGGATTGGGACCGAATGGCGAAACTATCATGGATTATTCTATTTACGATGCCATCAATGCCGGTTTTGGCAAGCTCGTTTTCGTAATCCGTAAAGATTTTGAACAGGACTTCCGCGACAAGATTATTTCCAAATACGAAGGCCATATTCCCTGCGAACTGGTATTCCAGTCCATAGATGACCTTCCTGAAGGCTTCACCTGCCCCGAAGGCCGTACCAAACCTTGGGGAACCAACCATGCTGTAATGATGGGTGCCGATGTAATAAAGGAACCGTTTGCTGTTATCAATTGCGACGATTTCTACGGTCGTGACTCCTTCCAGGTAATGGGCAAATTCCTTGCAGCCCTTCCCGAAGGCTCCAAAAACGTATATTCCATGGTAGGCTTCCGCATCGGCAATACGTTGAGCGAGAGCGGTACCGTATCCCGTGGTTTGTGCGGAACGGATGCAAACAACTTGTTGACTTCTGTAGTAGAGCGTACCAAGATTCAGCGTATGGACGGCGAGGTGAAGTACATCGATGATAACGGTGAATGGACTGCCACTCCCGAGACGACTCCGGTCAGCATGAACTTCTGGGGCTTTACTCCCGATTACTTTGCTTACAGTGCAGAGTTTTTCAAGAGCTTCCTGAGCGACCCGAAGAATATGGAGAATCTGAAAAGCGAATTCTTCATCCCGCTGATGGTGGATAAGCTGATTAACAATGGCACTGCTACCTGCGAAGTGCTCGATACAACCAGCAAGTGGTTCGGTGTGACTTATCCCGAAGACCGTCAGAGTGTAGTCGACAAGATTCAGGCTTTGGTGGATGCGGGCGAGTATCCTGCGAAGCTGTTCTAAGAAGAACTTGAATACTTTACTATAAGGAAAGGCTGTTTCACGTTGCATCGTGAGGCAGCCTTTTTGTGTATAGTGGGAGAGTCTGCCGGAAAGCTCTGTTATTTGCGTTCTTTGTGATTATTTTTTAGACGCGGATGACGCGGAGTTTTCATATTTCAATCCGCGTCATCGCGTCTAAGCGATAGCAGATATAAGTTTTCGAACACTGAAGAGGAGAATACCTCTGCAATGAAACAAATGCTTCTCTTTGCTGATATGTTGTAAGCTAAAATACAGATGTTTGAACGAAGTATAATGAAAGACTTGCGCAAGTGGGCAGATAATCCTTATAGGAAACTTTTCGATAGATAAGGTGCAGACCATAGAAGGTAAAGCTTCCGGCTGGTGAACTTACCATTTTATTTATTGGCTGCTTTGCCGGAGGTATTGTCGAAGTTATAGTGTCTTTTTGTCTCTTAATTGGCAGGGTTTTGCCACCGCATTGGCAAAAGTTTGCCAAAGGTGTGGCAAGGGGTTGGCAAAACTTTTCTCTGATTGTCAGTGTATTACCGTTATGGACGATTGTTGAGTTCTGAACAGTCCCCCAATGAATAAAAATCCGTAAAAACAGTATAATCTCTCCTCGAAAGCAATAAATTGTAGTCGGATATTTGTTTTATCCTCTTGAACCGATTACTCATATTTTAAAATCGAGAGATTATGAATCAAAACAATCTTTTTGCCTACATGGCATCCGTCGTTTCCCAACTGAAGGAGGAACGGCGTATGGGCACCGCCCATGTGTATCAGAGCACTTTGCGACGCGTCATGGAATTTGAAGGAGAGGAGACTCTGGATTTCAAGGACTTGACTCCTGCCTGGTTGAAGAGCTTTCAAGACCATCTGCTGGACAGCCGGTTGCAGTGGAACACCGTCTCCACCTACATGCGCATGCTCCGTGCCATTTACTTCCGCGCGGTGGACGACGGTGTTGCGCCCTATCGTTCGCGGCTTTTCAAAGGTGTATATACCGGCACCAAGGTGACGGTGAAGCGCGCGGTGGGCGAAGAGACCTTTCGCAGGCTCAGCGCTCCCGTCGATGATGAATCCCTGGAGTCGGCGCGTTGCCTTTTCCTGCTGCTGTTCATGCTTCGCGGCATCCCGTTTGTGGACATCGCCTATATGCGCCGTTGCGACATGCATGGCAATGTCATTGCCTATCGCCGCCGCAAGACGGGGGCATGGCTCACGGTGCGCGTCGAGCCCGAAGCTATGGAGCTTATCCGGCGTCTGAAGAACCCCGATGAGTCATCACCCTACCTTTTCCCGTTTATCAGCCGTCCGGGCAATAACGAATACCGCCAGTACCAAAATGCGTTGCGCCACTTCAATTATTGCCTTGGCAGGCTGGCACGGGATATGAGTGGGGTGGAAGGCTGAGCAGCTACAGTGCCCGCCACAGTTGGGCTACCATTGCCAATTTCAGGAGCTATCAGCAGGAGCTCATCAGCAATGCCATGGGACATTCCTCGGTCAAGGTAACCGAAACTTACTTCAAAAAACATTCGGACAAACAAATACAAGAAATGAACAGGGGCATACTCTCGTATGTCTTTGATGGATATAATGCTTGGAATTAGGAGTTTACGACAAATCTGCTTCCTGGCGAATACTATGCCGGACATCCGTTACTTTGTAGGTAACGGGAATCTTTTCTGTTCGCAAATATCAACATGATTTTTTTAATTAGCAAGAAAAAAGCGACTTTTTCTTATCAAAAGTTGAAAATAGCCCCAGAAAGGCTTTCTGAGCGGTATTTTCTTATAATACAAGGCAATGCAGTTTGAGAAAATGCATAACGCCGGTGCTCCCGTGTTAGGTTAAATTAACACGGGCTGTCTGTTCATGTCTTCCTTTTTCTTTCCATGGTTCCCTTGAACAGTAGTGTATTTTACTACATAAGCGGCTTCTGCGGCCTCCTATGGTCGTTTCCCGTTACCTACAAAGTAACGGGACTGTTAAATCATCCCTTTCCGGGGATGCCATGGACACGTACTAAAATTACACACATACTAAATATGAAGAATATGAGAAAAAGTGTTTGCATAATCTTTCTGATGATCGGCATCTCCCTGTCTGCCCAGAATGTGGCGGTAAAGACAAACCTGCTCTATGATGCCACGACCACCTTCAACCTGGGTGCCGAAATAGGCTTTCCCCCCGGTGGACGTTGGATTTGTCCGCCAATTATAATCCTTTTTCATTTTCTGACAACAAGAAGTGGAAGCACTGGATGGCGCAGCCCGAGGCGCGCTACTGGTTCTGCGAACGCTTCAACGGACACTTTATGGGACTTCATCTACTGGGGGGACAATACAACGTGGGGGGCGTGAAGCTGCCTTTCGGCATCTACCCTCGGTGGAGGACTACCGCTATGAGGCTACTACTACGGCGCGGGCCTTGCCTACGGCTACCAGTGGGTGCTGGGCAAGCACTGGAGCTTCGAGGCAAGCCTGGGCCTGGGCTACGTGCGTGCGCACTACGACCGGCTACGACTGCCCACGCTGTGGCGAATGGAAAGGGCAAGGGAGACAAGAATTATCTGGGGGTGACGAAAGCCGCCATCTCCCTTATTTATGTAATCAAGTAAACAGAAGGAGGACATGGAAATGAAACGAATGCTATATGTCACGGGCCTGCTGCTGTGCACCTCCTTAGGAGGATATGCGCAGGAGGGCAACCTTATCGATGTGAAGGTGGTGAACGAAGAAGTGAAGAAACAAGGTAGCGAGGTGAGCCTGCGCATGACGCTGGACTTGACCGGCCTGCGTGTGGGTAATCAGAAGAGCGTGTGCCTGCATCCGGCAGTGGTCTCTGCCGACGCACGCACGAAGCCGTGCTCGCCCCCGTAGTGGTGGACGGCAAGACGCGCAGCCGCGTGCACCGCCGCGAGAAGGCGCTGACAGGAGCCTCTCCTGCCACGGACAATGCCTACACGGTACTCCGCTCCGGGCGTGAGAGCCGGGTGGAATATATCGCCAAGCTTGCCTATGAGCCCTGGATGGTGGACAGCCGCCTAGTGCTGCGCGAGCGGATGACGGGCTGCCTGGACTGCACGGCGGCCACGGAAGAATCGACGGTAAAGGCACCTTTCATAAAGCTTTTCACCCCGCGGTATGTCACGCCTTTCGTTACACCGGAGCGTGAAGCGGTGAAGGTGCGCAACGAGGTACGCGTGGCACGCCTGCAATTCCGCCAGGGAAAGTCGGATGTGGACCCGCGCTACAAGGACAACCGCGCGGAGCTGGAAACGGTGACAGGCTCCATCAACGTGGTAAAAACCAACCCCGACCTGACCATTACGGGCATCTACATCACCGGCTACGCTCGCCCGAAGGCTCGGTGGCTTTCAATCAGAAGCTGTCCGAATCGCGTGCAAACGCCCTGGCCGAATATGCCCGGAAAGATACCCACATGGATGCTTCTCTGTGGCACGTCGCGGGCATGGGTGAGGACTGGGAAGGCCTGCGCCGCGAAGTGGAGAAGCACCCGCAGTTGCTGGACATCGACAAGGTGCTGAGGCTTATCGACGAGTGCGAGGGCGACAAGGACGCCTGCGAGAAGCGTATCCGCGAGTCCGTATCACCGGATGTCTATACCCGCCTGCTGAACGAGATGTACGGCCCGCTGCGCCGCAACGAATACAAGATAGAGTACAGCGTGCGTAGCTTCAACCTGGAGGAGGCAAAGAAGCAGATAAAGACCCGCCCGGACCTGCTGAGCGTGGAGGAAATCTACACGGTGGCGGAGTCTTATGGCAAGGGTACTGCCGACTATGAAGAAGCGCTGCGCATAGCTGCCGCTACTTATCCCAAGAACGCCGCCGCTGTGGTGAATGCCGCCTGCCTGAAGATGGAGGGCAGAGACGTGCAGGGAGCTATCGCGATGCTGGAGGCTTCGGAGGTGAAAGAGGACGGCAGGGTGCTGAACGCGCTGGGTGTGGCGTATGCCAAGCAGAAGCAGTACGACCGTGCAAAGGCGGTGCTGGAGCAAGCAGTGCAGGCAGGAAGCCGGGAAGCACGCACCAACTGGAGCAGGTGGCAGGCGTAGTGGCCGACTTGTAAGAAAGACAGAACAGATACATAAAACGAATATTTTTTACTAATACTTAAATTATGAAGTTAAACAGATTTTTTATGCTGGGTTTGGTCGGATTGGCATTCGCGGCATGTGGGAATGAAGATGAAGCTGAAAATGCTTTGGCTCAAGGTAATGGTGCAGTCAGCATCAAGATTGTGTCTCCGACTGCAAATAGTCGTGCGGTGACTTCGGACTCTCCGGATGGTCCAATAAAAGTAACAGGTCCTGCTACGGTGTCTTTAACTGCTACTTTTGATGGTGAAGAGAAAATCAAGACGATTGACTTGGCAAGAGGAGAAACTGAAGCTAAATTTTGGAATGTGACAAATCCTACGCTGGTAACCGTATCAATGAATGACGGTACGAAAGTTTACACAACAAGTATTAACGATGTTACAATGCAGGTTACTGAGAGTATTCCTGCTTATGGTGAAACCAAAGACTTCACCTATAATAACCGAACAGGCACTCCGACTCTAGAAGACATCACGAATGGAGACAATACGGGAGCAAAAGATGGTGATACTGATAAAACGTTCTTCATGTATGAAGCTACCGTAGACTTGAAAATTCCTGTAGCACGTTTGGAGGTATCAAATATTAAGCATAAAAAGGAGGTTGAATCTGTTAAATGTGAATATGCAACATTGACTATTGATGGTGTCTATATGGATAATATCAGACCGACTGGAACAGGTGATTTGACCGATTATAAGTTCCCTGGTGACAATGGGGGAACAGCTTCCGGAACTGACGCTATCTTGTTTGATGCTATCCCAGCAGAAGGAAATGCAAATAATTTTATGGATTATGATTTATCTTGGCCGCAGCGGATGAAGATGGCAAAGCCAAGTGTTTGCTTATAACTTCTATGCTCCGGAAACAGGAGATGATACTTCTGTAAATCCGATTTTAAAATTTATTTCAAGACGGCAACACCGAGCAACACGGGCGAGATAATGGCAACACCTCGTTATGCTAAAATCGTGAACTACAAGTCTGAAGTGAATGGTGCTCCTATTGTGTTGCTTGCCGGTCATGTTTACCGCATTACAGATGTTCAACTGGAAGATAAGAATATCTCCGGTGGTGAAGGTGGTGATGAGCTGTGGGGTGTAACTGTTACTGTAAGAGAGGCTGCATGGCAGGTTGAAACCACTTATGCTGATTGGGCAGAATAATTATCTTCCCACACCAATTAAGAATTTCTTTTTCCCCGCCTCCTTTCCACAGGCTGCGGGGAGAACCCTTTCTCTTTTTCTTTTCTTGTTTGAAGAAAAATGACGTATCATATAACCGAAAACGTATGACAATGAAACAATTAAAGAAACTCATATTACTGTCGCTGGTTCCCGTCCTGACAACCGGTTGCATAAAAGAAGATATGGACGATTGTGAAAACGTCGCCATCTGTTTCCGTTACAAGGCCGACGGAGATAAGGATGTGCTGCGCCAATACATGGACAAGATTGACCTGTACGTTTTCGATGCCAACAACCGTCTTGTCGACCAAAGGACATACAATCAGGACGCCTTGAATCCCGCCCAAGAAGCACCCTCCTTCAAGCTACCCCAAGGCACCTACAGCGTGGTGGCAGTGGGAAACGCCTACGGCAAAACCCAGGTGAAGGACATCAACTCCACCGACCTCTCACAAATCTACATACAGCATCCCAACTGGGGCACAGCCTCCGCAGTGGACGGGCACGACCACAACTACATGGGAAGCAAGCAAATCACCGTGCCCGGCAGCAACAAGTTCCTGCGTGACACGCTCGACCTATTCAGCTCGCACATCAACGTAGACATCGAGATACACGGCCTGCCCGCCCCCGGCGAGGCAACACGCGCCGGTATTCCCTATAAGCTGAGCATCGAGAAATCGAATGCCCAGACCGACTTCAACAACGAGATTAACGAGGACGAAAAGGGTACCTGCTACCCCGAACTGGTGTACGACTCCCAGACCGGCGTCTACCACACCAACGACCTCACCCTCTTCCGCATGGACCACAACGACGTGTTGTCCCCCGTCTGCTGTACGCACCTCCTTCGCCTGGAGGACGCCGACGGCAACACCTTGGTGACTGGCAGCATCTACAACTACCTGCAACAGCACCTCAAAAGCATTGATGTGACCAAGCAGGAAGCCTACCTGCCCATCAGCATTGTGTTCACTCCGGTAGGAGTCACCATCAAGGTCCCCTCATGGTATGTGGAAGACGTAACACCCGACTGGCAATAAAAACAAGGAGGAACGATATATGAAAAAAATACTGAAGAAATACAGTCTGGCGGCAACCTTGATGGCAATCCTCTGCCTACTGCCCGCCTCGTGCATCACCGATGATGCCCCCGCCGCCACCGAGAAAGCAACGGTGACGATGACGTTTACGACGAGGGCGGTGACGGATGATACAAACGGAAGCAGCCTATTGGATAATGAGCAGATGCGGACTTTGCATGTGATTATGGTAAGAAGCAGTGACTCTGAAGTGATATTGAATGAAAGATATGACATCGCTCCCGAGGTAACTTCGCAAACAATCACTTACAATGACCTTGTTGTAGACAAGAATAATGGTACTGAATTTGATTTTTATGCCATTGTGAATGAAGGTTCTCTTACACTAACTGAGGAGGTAACAGAAATTTTGAATAGTAAAACTACTATTGATAACGTTTCTCTATTGGAGAATGTGATACTGGGAGAAAATGGTTTTGATTTTCAAAATCCTCCAACAGATAAAAAACCATTGCCACAAACTGTAATGAGGAAAAATGTTCGTTTAGAAGCTGAAAAATCTCAAAATGTGGCCTTGCAGTTACAATTTCCGGTGGCAAAGGTATGCTTGAAGTTTATTAATAATACCGATAAGGAGCAAGAGCTTACTAATATTAAAATGCCGAATGTGAAACCTAATAAGGGTTATCTTTTCGTTAAAGAAAACAACCTGCCAACTCAAATTTCTTATACAGATTTACTATTAAAAGAAAGTATAACAATAGCTTCTTCCCTAAAAGAATCTGAAGAAATTATCAGCTATCTCTATCCGGGACATATTGGTACGGGATATGAGTTGGTTACTAACTGGGAATATGTGGGACCACAATCGTTGAAGCTGCAAAAGAACAATGAAACTTTAACCCACCTTAGTGCCGGAGAGTGTCTGAATATAATCGTCACCTTGAATTCAACTCCGAAAGATACTGAGTTACAGTGGACCATCAGTGGTTGGACAAAGGAAGAAATAGATGTGCCATTTGAATAATGGATAGGAGAAATTTGTTATGAACAGAAAATTACAATATATATATAATCTTTTTATCGCAATGATTGTTTCCGCACTGGCTGTGTCGTGTACGGATGATGAACTTGTGAAGGGTGGAGATAAATATGAGGTAGTGCCTGACATTCCTGTGGCACTTTCGCTGAAAATAAAAGTGGCAGATCAAATGGAAGTTCAAACCCGTTTGGCACAGTCTGACGAAACAGAACGCACAGTTAATAAATTGTTTGTGATAGCTTTCAAGCCGAGTAAGCAATCTGATGGAGCGGAGAATGCAGATGCTTCGGATGACGAATGGTCTGTGGACAATTCTGCATTTTATGATACTGAAGATGGTTTGGGAAATCCTATTGAAGTAGGGAAACCGCAATCTGTAGAGTTCTCTATGACTACAGGATTGAGGAGAATTTATGTGGTAGGTAATCCGCAGAGCGGGGTAGGAACCTTATCTGATGATGAATTGAAGAATGTAAAGACAATAGCAGCCCTAAAAGCACTTTATTCCAAGTTGAGTGATAATTTGAGTGTTGAGCGTGTCTATTTCTTGATGACTGGACAGGCGATAACCAAAGAAAAGAGTGAAATTGTAACAGTATATAAGTCTGGGGACCACCAGGGAGCAATAAGGGAAGATTACACAATGGCATTAAACCATGTAGATGCGCGTATAACTTTCAATATTATACCTGCTGTGGGAGTGACTTTTGAACCTGAAGCCTATAGAGTTATTAATATTCCGGGTGGTACTTATTTGTTTTCGCGCGAGAAACAAAATAGTGGAGATAATACATGGGATTATGATGGAGCGGGCTATGCTCCGAGTAATCGGCTGAGTGACTTTACTGAAAAGGATGGGAAGTCTATTTTTGAGTTTTATATTTGTGAGAATAGACAAAATCCTAAACAAAAAATAAGTACAGAGAGCCTACTTGAGGAGGGTACTTATTATGCTTTGCGTGAGAAACAGGAGAAAAAGCTAATAACCGGAACTGTAGAAGGGCAAAAATATGAAAATGGAGAATATGTATATGCCAATGCTAAATCAACGTATGTAGAATTGGAGGGTACTATTACCTATAAGGATGATGATGGGAGTGAAGTGTACGCAAAGACAACTTACACAATTCATTTAGGTAATACAGGAAATAGTAATACAGCCGACTGGTTGAATGACTTGGAACTCGTCAACAATTATGATACGGAACGTAATACTCATTATACTTATAATGTGAAAGTACAAAGTGTAGACCAAATCATTGTAGAAGTTGAGGATAGTAAGGAAGTCAATCCAGGTGCGGAAGGCAATGTCATCGTTGCGCAAGGAACTGTTAAGACGATGGATTCCCACTATGGAAGATTATTGCTGACGTTAAGAAAAGAAGATATTCAAAAAGGACTTTCCTGGTCGGTAACCACTCCTTTTCAACGAGGGATGAAGGTGTTTGATACGAAACTTCCCTATGATGGATACGGGCTTCCTCAAACAGATTTGTCTTTGAATGATTATAAGTGGGTAAAGTTTCTGGTTAATAAGGAATGTCGTTTGGCTAATGGAAACTATGTGCCGACAAATGTCATGGCAAAATATCCTGGCGAACAAGCGTATGACGGTGGTGGTAAAAATAATTCAGAAGCAGCCCCTATTGCAGGTGGGGAGTATATAGAAACACAATTTTATGGACATGTGCGGTTGTATGACATTAATCAGTTATTGAATTTTTTGCATGTGGAGGCTAACAATGGCAATAGTGATATTTTTGAGCGGAGATGGAATTCGGAAACATTTGAATACGAAGATGTTGTAACGATTACTGCTTATGTAGATGAATATATTTATGTATATGACCCACGAATGATTTATTATCGTCAGGCAGCATCAGTAGGACTTCCCGGTTCTGGTGATGGTATAGAGGGTGTTAATTTGGAATTATGGAAAGAAACAGTGAATGGAGAAAATCGTATGCTAAATTTTTGTGTAGAAGGCTCAAAATACAGTGAAGATGGAGAAAGTTCCGTAGCACGTAGTGTTTATTCCATCGCACAAAATCCGGTTTATACTTTCTACAATCCGAAACATGCTGACTTGAAAACGGCATGGGGAACAGAGGCTATGATGGAAACGAAATTCTTGCCGATAGTACCGGACGGTGTTTCCGATGAAGACTTTAATAGTCGTTTTAGTGGACAAAATCCAAATGGAATGGAGAATGGACGCCTCAATATGTTGAACCTTATTAATGCGAGACAAACAGTAAACCAATTACATTGGACGGATGTCTTAGGAGTTGTTACGGATGTAGATCATCAATTAAACTCTGGCTATGAGAGTATTTGGTATGCCTGCTTGTTGCGTAACCGTGATTTGGATGGGGATGACGTTATAGATGCAGATGAAATCCGTTGGTATCTTGCTTCTGTAGATCAATTGACAGATTTGTGGATTGGGGAAACTGCTATTCCTAAAGCGAAACTTTATATGAATGATATTGATGCTTCCGGAGTGGAAATACCAATTGAAAATGGAGAAACACGTGTACATGTGGCAAGTAGTAGTTATCATCCTGGTACAACAGATAAGCCTACAAATAAACCTAGTGATCCATGGGTTATATGGGCAGAGGAAAGTGCATCGAGAGGATCTGCGTCTTATTCACAGACAGCACCTGGTGAACACTTTACTGGTATTAAGAATTTCTCTTATCGTTGTATAAGAAATCTGGGGTTAAGTTTGAAGGATATTGATGCAGTTCCAGAGGATTATGTAACGAAAGGAAGTAGCACACATATTATTGGAGGTGTAACTTATAAGGAGAAAACTATTGATATAAATCCTATGATTGATAACACAATCAGACCGTCTGTAGGTACTGAAGTATTGCCGACAAATACGGAAAGAGATATTTCTGGTAACAATCGTCCACCTTTGACGTTGGCAATTCTTGCGGATGAGGGTGATATTAGTTATGGAGTATATCCTGAAGAGGGATCAATTGGAGCAGAACGTGTGGCAAAATATGAAAGAGTTGATCGCCCCTGTCCTATTGGATACCGTGCTCCTAATCAGCGTGAATTAATGTTGATGTACACAACCTATCCTGATTTGATGACCGGATTTACTTATTTGACAAATACAACTTTTAGCGGTAGGAATACTGATATAGGGCAAGGTGTAGGATCTACAACGAATAGAAAGGAAGCTTTCGCCTATACAAGTGGTACTCTTCAATTGACTACGGGCTGGGGAAGTGGTAAGGTGCGTTGCGTACGCGATGCTACCAATAATCTGGGAGGAAATTAATAGGGAATGAGACGTATCCTCAGCTGTATCGGTTTGTTTCTGTTTATTGTCGGTTTGCTTCATTCTTGCATTGCCGGTGATAAACAGAAAGCCGGGAAGATGGATGAATGTACAGAGAATGTCAAAGGGAAAGCTGAATTGAGAGATCAGCAATTCCCTTTTCCCGAAATCCCCTCCGTCCTCACCTCCCCCACCGAGCGCAAGACTTCTTGCTGACGCACTACTGGGACAGCTATAACTTCTCCGACACCGCCTTGGTGAATAACCGGGCGGTGACGGAGCAAGGCTTGGTCAATCAGCTATCCCTGTTGTCGCTTCAGAAGCCACGCAGGAGGAGATTAAGGGAGGCATCGGCAACCTCTGCACCGGCATGGAGAGTCAGGAGCATGCAAGGCAGGTGTTCATGCGGCTGATGGATGATTATCTCTATAATCCCAATTCGCCGTACTACAACGAAACGCTCTATGCTGCCTACCTGCGCCGTATGCTGCAAAGTACCGCGCTGGACGAGGCAAGGAAAAGTTCTTTGAAATTCAAGTTGGAGCTGATAAGCCGTAATAACGTGGGCAAGGCAGCTACGGACTTCACCTACTACTGGCGGACGAAGAATGTCGCACGCTGCGGACAACCACGGTACAGGGAGACAAGCTGTTGCTGGTATTCTACGACCCCGAATGCCCCAGTTGCCACGAAGTGCTGAAAGCGATGATGGCAGACCGGGCATTGGCTGATGCTGTGGATACAGGCACCCTGACCGTACTTGCCGTCTACACCGAGGGCAATGATGAAGTGTGGAGGAAAGCCCTGACAGACATGCCCCGTAGCTGGCTAATAGGCAACGACCGGCAACAGGTGAAAGACTGTGCTTTGTATGACCTCAAGGCCATGCCCTCGCTTTACTTGCTGGATAAAGACAAAACCGTACTGCTGAAAGATGCGGCCTACGACACCGTGAGGCAGGCGCTGGGTTTGAGATAAATCTTGTAATAATGAATCGGGCAGACGTGATTTGCGGTCTACCCTCGGAAATTAATCCTCTCCTCGACAAGAAGGCTTAAATTTTCGCTATGAGACCAACTGTGAAGTTCGTCTGATAGATTT
>ENA-OQCK01000114-OQCK01000114.1-human-gut-metagenome-genome-assembly--contig:-NODE-114-length-44921-cov-3.561169_pt1 | contig 44921 bp, 51 predicted proteins | sample MGYA00242498_ERZ504578 | MGnify/ENA primary metagenome ERZ504578 (study PRJEB26092, sample SAMD00036229) | human gut metagenome | host: Homo sapiens | study: EMG produced TPA metagenomics assembly of...
CTTTTATTTTTACTCTGTCCAAAGAAGTGCTCTTTATCCGAATAGCAGCACCCAACTTGGCAAAAGCATTGAATAATCCATTAAATTGCTTTTCGTTGCTAATTTCTTGTGAATGTGCAATTAACTATTAACGCTTGTTTACTCCTCTTCCTTCTTCGGAATCCTCGGTTCCCGATTTCCTTTGAACTCTCTCGGAGCTTTCGGGTCTCTTCGGCTACGGAATTCTCCCTGCGGTTTTCTCTCTCTGTTTCCTTCCCGCTTGAATTCTCCTTCTTCCCGGCGCGGCTTGTATTCTCCTTCTCTGCGAGGTCTGGAGTCACCTTCCCGACGCGGCCTGAACTCACTTTCTCTACGGGGTTTGAATTCTCCTTCCCGACGAGGTTTATATTCTTTTCTTTCCCTGAACTTAGACGCTTGTTCTCCTTCCGTCTCTTTCTTTTCTTCTCCTGCTTCTTCCTGACTCTTGAACTCCTTGTATTTTCCGTCAAAGATTTCATATTTGCGGAATTCACATTCCAGTGGCCCGTTGAACAAAGGAACCTTTTGGCTGGCTTTCAAACCAATCTGGTCGAAACACTCTTCCCGGTAGGAGAGAACCCATGCCTCGTTTCCTACAAACGCGTGTTTCAGGCGCTCGCCAATCATTTGGTATAGTCCGAGTAAATCATTGGTGGAAATACGCTCTCCATAAGGAGGGTTGGTGATGATGACAGACTTCTCTTTCGGCTGTTCGAATTGCTGGAACGGTTGCAGTTTCAGTACGACATCTTTCGATACCCCCGCTGCCTTAATGTTATGAGTTGCTATTTCGTTCGCTTTCGGATTGTTGTCGTATCCGTAATTTTATGTGTAAATTCACGCTCCTGGCTGTCGTCATTGTAAAGCTCGTCGAACATATCCGCATCGAAATCCACCCATTTCTCAAATGCAAATCCCTTACGGAATACGCCCGGAGCGATGTTTCTTGCTATCAATGCAGCTTCCACTGGAATAGTACCCGAACCGCACATCGGATCAATCAAGTCACATTCTCCCCGCCAGCCGGTCATCAGAATCATACCGGCAGCCAATACCTCGTTCAACGGAGCTTCTACGGCTTCCTGGCGGTAACCGCGCCGGTGAAGTGATTCACCGGACGAGTCCAAAGACAAGGTGCAGGTTGTTTGTGCGATATGGATATTCAACAATACGTCCGGATTGCTGATGCGTACAGACGGGCGTTTGCCTGTCTTTTCACGGAAATAATCCACGATTGCATCTTTCACCTTGTACGAAACAAACTTCGAATGGCGGAATTCTTCGCTGAATACTACTGCATCTATTGCAAATGTCTTGTTTACGTCGAGATATTCCTCCCAAGGAATTGCCTGTATTTCATTGTAAACTTCGTCAGCATCCTTTGCCGTAAAGTTTTTGATCGGTTTAAGAATACGGATAGCAGTACGGAGGCAGAAATTAGCCTTATACATCATACGTTTATCCCCTGTGAATGACACCATTCGGCGGCCTATTTGAATGTCGTTGGCTCCTAGTGCTGTCAGCTCTTCTGCAAGTATCTCCTCCAGTCCCTGGAAGGTCTTGGCAATCATCTCGAATTGTTCGCTCATATATAGTTATTTGGTTTTATTTTTTTGCTTTGGTTTGTACGATTCTTGCTCCTGCGGGGACGTTCTCCGTCACCCAGATATTACCGCCTACGGTTGCATCGCGTCCGATAGTGATTCTTCCCAGGATAGTGGCGTTGGAATAAACGATTACATTGTCTTCCAGTATCGGGTGGCGCGGGATGCCTTTGATAGGCTTTCCATCCGCATCCAGCGGGAAACTCTTGGCTCCCAGAGTGACGCCTGATAGAGTTTGACGTTGTTTCCGATGATACTCGTTGCGCCGATTACCACACCTGTGCCGTGGTCGATCGTGAAGTGACTGCCAATCTTGGCGGCCGGATGAATATCAATACCTGTTTCGCTGTGCGCCATTTCCGTAATGATACGCGGAATCAGGGGGACACCCAGTTCCAGTAGCTCATGCGCGATGCGGTAGTTACTGATGGCCTTGATAGCGGGATAGCAGAAAATAACTTCGCCATAACTTTCGGCGGCAGGGTCGCGTTATAGGCGGCTTCTACGTCGGTAGCCAGCACTCTGCGCATGACAGGCAATTTGCTGATAAACTTGGCGGCAAGGCGGGCTGCTTCTTCTCTCTTGGAATCGGAGCAGGCATTACATCTTCCTTCTATACTGGTTCCAAAACACAATCCGGCAAGGATTTGCTCGGTAAGCAAATCAAATAACTTCTCAATATTTACACCGATGTGGTAATTGATTGTCCGGCTGTTGATAGTGGAATTTCCGTAATATCCGGGAAATAAGATAGAGCGTGAAAGCTCGATAATTTCATACAAGACTTTAGCAGAGGGCAGTGGTTCGCCATCTTTGTGTTGATGAAACAGTCCTTTGTAAGATTCGCTTTCCGATAGCTCATCGACTGCCTGTGTCAAAATGTGGGTGAAGTTCAGTGGACTCATTAGGTCAGTTGCTCATATTTATATGGGGACAAAGGTATTAAAAAAATAATAAAATTGGTTGGGATTCAGGATAAATAATGTATTTTTGTCACATTCAAAACATGACATGAATAAGGGGTTGATGAATGGGAGGACTACTATGAAGCTGTTTGGCTTGTTCGGGCTTTTGATAGTGTTGTATTGCGGGTGTGCTGACAGGCATCGCCATAAGCCTTTTTGTGAGCAGGAACTTGTCGATTCTCTCGAAGTCCGCGTTCAGGATTCTCTTTTCTCCAATGTACTTATTCCCGTTCGCAGGTACGTGACGCGCTGGTGCAAGTGCAAGACTCACAAGTGTATTATCGTCTGCTCGCCCTTTATGGTAAAACCTTCTTTGTTTCTTCTGATTTTGACTCCATACTTTATTACAATCGACAGGTTAAGCAATTCTCCCGCAATGTTTCCGAGTGTCCTCGCTGGAACGATGTCCTGGCCGATGTTTATAATGTTGAAGGAAACGTTTGGATGCAGTTGAACCGTCCCGATTCTGCCATACTTGATTATCAAAAGGCGTATGCATATCGTCTGAAAGGAAAGCGCCTGCACCTTCTTCCCGACATTTGTATCAATATGGCTGACGCCTGCCTGCATCGCAGTGACTTGGCGCACACTGCCTCTTATTACCGCCGTGCCTTGTTTCTCTGCGATTCTCTGAGATTGTCCGAACATACGAAATTCCCTGTCTATTACGGTTTGGGACAAACTTATATGGACTTGCGCGACTTCGATTTGTCCAACCATTATTATGAACTGGCAGGAAAATTCTTTGACGAAATGAATGTGGGAGAACGTTGGACCTATCTCAACAATCGCGGAAATCATTATTATTACAGGAAGAATTATCAGGAAGCATTGAACTATATGCGCAGAGCCAATGCCTTAGTCTCCGCCCACCCCCAAATGGTGTTTGAACAGAACTTTATCAAAGTAAACCTGGGAGAATTATACTTGTTGACCAATAACTTGGATTCAGCACAGATATGCTTGGACGAGAGTTATCGTTTCTTTTCGGAAATTCAGCATAACTCGGCTGTATACTATATCGAAACTCAAATGATTGAACTGGCGTTACAGAAAGGAAATATGGCGCTGGCTCATAAAATGATAGAACGTACCGCTCCTGTGGGACATCTTGATGCCAATATGCTGACAATACGCAACCAATATCTCCAGCATTACTTCGAGCGTGCCGGCGACTACCGCCGTGCTTATGAATATTTGAAGCGTGACTGTCGTCTGGATGATTCTATCCGTAGCGAACGGGTACAGACACGTGTCGCAGAACTGGATATGCGCTATCGTCAGGACACTATTGTATTGCGGAAAGAAATGCAGATTCAACGGCAGGCAGGTGAAGTGAAAGCTTTGAAGTTGAGCGTTTATATATGGGTACTTGTTTGTGTGCTGCTAGTTGCAGGAACAGGCGGTATCATCTGGTATATGCGGAAGAAAAGAGAATTTCTTCGTGAACGCTTTTTCCGGCAAATCAACCGTGTCCGCATGGAGAACCTGCGGAGCCGGATTTCCCCCCATTTCACTTTCAATGTATTGGGACGTGAGATTAATCAGTTCACGGGGTCGGAAGATGTGAAGAATAACCTGTTGGAGCTGGTTAAATATCTCCGACGCAGTCTTGAACTGACGGAAAAACTAAGTGTTTCCTTACAAGACGAGCTGGATTTTGTACGTTCGTATATTAATCTCGAAAGAGGACGCGTCGGCGAAGATTTTACGGCAACGGTTACAGTGGAGGAAGGACTGGATGCAAGTCGTGTGATGATTCCTTCGATGATTATACAAATCCCGGTTGAGAATGCAATCAAGCATGGACTGGTTGGGAAAGATGGTGAAAAGGAGTTGACGGTACATGTCTCTCATGAAAAGAATGGTATCTGTATTACGATTTGTGATAACGGCCGCGGGTATCTTCCGAACGTAACTTCGGCAACACGGGGAACGGGTACCGGACTGAAGGTGTTGTATCAGACCATTCAACTGCTGAATACGAAAAACAAGAGTGACAAAATACGTTTTGAAATAACCAATAGAAACAGTGGACAGACCGGTACATTAGTTTCGGTATATATCCCGTTTCGTTTTTCTTATGATTTATGATGGATACAGAAGAAAAGTACAAAGTGGTCATCATTGATGACGAACGTTCTGCAAGTGACGCTTTGCGCCGTGAACTGGAGCCTTATCGTGAATTTGAGATAAAGGGAATTGCAAGCAGTGGTGCAAAAGGGAAAAAGATGATTATGGAGTTACATCCGGATTTACTCTTTCTTGATGTGGAGCTTCCGGATATATTGGGGCTTAATTTGCTAAGTGAGATAAAGGATGATGTATTGTGGGATATGAAGGTTGTGTTCTATACGTCCTATGATAAATATCTGCTTCAGGCTTTGCGTGAGTCAGCTTTCGATTTCTTGTTGAAACCTTTTAGCGCGGAAGACTTGAAAGTTGTCATAGACCGTTATCGGAAAGCGGTGCGTTCTGCTGTAGTGGCGCCTCCCTCTTTTGCTTCTTCTATTATAGCTCTGATGCCGCAACAGGGAATGTTTATGATTAGCACGGTGACAGGATTCAAGCTCTTACGGCTGGAAGAAATCGGATTTTTTGAATATTTGAAAGATAAACGTCAATGGCAGGTGGTTCTGTTTAATCAAACCCGGTTGAACCTGAAACGGAACACGAAAGCGGAGGATATCGTCAGTTATTCGCAGGCTTTCGTGCAAATCAGTCAATCGGCCATTGTGAATGTAAATTATCTGGCTATGATCGATGGAAAGTGTTGCCAACTTTATCCGCCTTTCCACGATAAAGGTGATCTGGTCATTTCCAGAAGCTATCTGAAAGAATTGCAGGAACGGTTTTATGTCTTGTGATACAGCCTACGGTTATATAAAGTGAAAACGCCTCTTCTTCATCAGGAGCGGCGTTCTCTTTTGTTAGAATATTAGAATGAGAGAGAGTTTTTGTTACATATTTGTATTATCCATTGTTACAGTCATCTCGGGTACCAGTACATAAGCACGCTTTTTAGCGTTCCATTTATAGTAATTGGTAGTGACGGTCTTGCCTTCATAAATATAGTTGATACGCAAATTCTTTACCCATTCGTCCTTGTTGCTGTCCCATTTGAGGGCTTCGCTTTCGGTCATGCGTTTATTGTCGTCGTACTTATAATTGTACTTCATATAGTTGGCAAGTGTATTTCCGTCCATTTTGTAAACGGTCTGGCCTACTGTCATGCCATTTTCTTCTATCGGATTGTAAATCAACTGACCGTCGTTGTTACGTGCGGAAGCGGTGAAAGATGCAATAAGAAGAGCAGCGGATAAAACGAACATTTTTAAGGATACTTTTGCTTTCATGGCTATTTTAGTTTTAAGTTATACTTTCATTTGTCTACTGATGTATCAGTTTTACGCTGCAAACTTACATATTAATTTGATATTTATGCATTTTTGGGAGTGAAATATTATCAAATTGTCAAGTATGGGTGCTGGTAGTAGTTTGCTTTTTGCCAAGATTAGTGACAAAAATATCCGGCAGTCAATCTGCCGGATATAGAACGAATCACTTCGTTTAAAAAGAAATCTTTTTTCTAGCTTTCGGATAGCGAGTTAAATAATGTTAGTGAGCTTCGAGCCAGTTCTTGCCCCACCCGCAATCAGCTTTCAGAGGTACATGCATACGGTATGCGTGTTCCATTTCTTCGATAACAATTTCTTCTACACGTTCTTTTTCTTCAACGGGAACACTGAAGTTCAATTCGTCATGTACTTGCAGGATCATTTTGGCTTGTATTCCTTCCGTTTGGAAACGTTGATAGATACGTGCCATAGCCACCTTGATAATATCTGCCGCACTTCCCTGGATAGGTGCGTTAATGGCATTCCGTTCCGCATATCCGCGTACAACGGCGTTTCGTGAGTTGATGTCCGGCAAGAAGCGTTTCCGGTGGAAAATAGTCTCCACATAGCCTTTTTCTTGTGCAACCCGGATACTTTTATCCATATAAGCCTTCACTCCCGGATAGGTTTCGAAATAGCCGTCGATAAGTTCTTTGGCTTCTTTCCGCTCTACGTTCATCCGTTCGGCGAGGCCGAATACGGATATACATAGATAATGCCGAAATTGGCAGTTTTGGCTTTGCGACGCATATCGGAGCCTACATCTTGCAAGTCAATCTTATAAATCTTTGCGGCGGTGGCAGCGTGGATGTCATGGTTGCTGAGGAAAGCGTCGATCATGTTCTTATCCTCGCTCAGATGCGCCATGATGCGCAATTCAATCTGTGAGTAGTCCGCAGAGAAGAAAAAGCAGCCTTCATCGGGGATGAAGCTTTGCGGATTTCTTTTCCGTTCTCGTCGCGGATCGGGATATTTTGTAGGTTCGGATTGCTTGAACTAAGACGTCCCGTGGCGGTAACGGTTTGGTTGAAAGAAGTATGTACCGTCCTGTACGCGGATTGATGAGTTGGGGGAGTGCATCGATGTATGTTCCAATAACTTTTTCAGTCCCCGGTGTTCTAATATCTTTTCTACCACAGGATGTTTGTGGCGAAGGCTTTCGAGCACCTCTTCCGAAGTGACGTATTGCCCGGTTTTAGTCTTTTTTGCCTTCTCTACAATTCTTAATTTATCAAACAGCACCTCACCGACTTGCTTCGGTGAAGCAATATTGAACGTTTCACCTGCCAGCTCGTAAATTTCCTTTTCGATATTCTCCATTTGTGCCGTAAAGTGGGCGGAAGATTGTTTCAGCGCTTCCGTATCCAGCAGCACACCGTTGCGTTCGATATTAACCAGTACCGGAACAAGCGGCATTTCTATATCATAGAACAGCCGCTCGGCGTCATTCTCCTTTAATTCCTTTTCCAGAACGTTTTTCAGTTTCAGGGTTACGTCCGCATCTTCGCAGGCGTAACGGTAAACGTCTTTCGGGGCGAGGTCGCGCATATTTTTCTGGTTCTTCCCTTTCGGGCCAATCAGTTCATCAATATGGATTGTCTGATAATGTAGATAGATTTCGGCAAGATAATCCATTCCGTGACGGAGTTCAGGTTGAAGAACATAATGGGCGATCATTGTATCGAACAACGGGCCTTTTACTTGCACTCCATAATTTTGGAGAACGATCATATCATACTTGATATTCTGTCCGACCTTCAATGAGTTTTCATTTTCAAATACCGGGCGGAACTCATTGACGATTTTTAACGCTTCTTCCTGATCGGCGGGGACCGGGACATAAAAAGCTTCATTTTCGGCAATCGAAAAACTCATTCCGACCAATTCGGCGTCCATTGCTTCGGTTCCGGTAGTTTCCGTATCTAGCGAAAGAATTTTTGATGTAAGTAACTTTTGAATAATTTCTTCTCTTTTCTCTTCTGTATCAATAAGTTGGTAGTCGCAATTGAGCGTTTCTAACGTCGCTAGATTTGAATTTTTAGCTTCGCCCGGCTCGTTGCCCGTAAAATTCGCAAATAAATCGCCTTGCACGGCTCCGCCTTCCTCGGGAAAAAGTGGGAGAGGGGCGAGGTTACTTTTTTCTGCTGCCGTTTTGTTTCCGGTTGGAGTTGTTATTCCGTTTCCGGCATTCTCTTTTTTCAGAACGCGATCGATCAGTGTCCGGAATTCCAGTTCCTCGAAAATCTGTCGGAGCGAATCTTCGTCTGCCTGCTCACGAACGAGCGAATCCATATCGAGTTGGATAGGCACGTCGATTTTGATAGTCGCGAGGAATTTTGAGAAAGTAATCATTTCCCGGTTCGTTTCCACTTTTGTTTTCAGTGCTCCCTTGAGTTGGTCGGTATGTTCCAGAAGATTCTCAATGCTTCCGAATTCGGCTATCAGTTTTTGAGCTGTCTTTTCTCCTACTCCGGGGCAGCCGGGGATATTGTCCGAAGAATCTCCCATTAGGCCGAGCATATCGATGACTTGTGCCGGTGACTGAATATCGAATTTGGCTTTCACCTCATCGACACCCATTACTTCAAAACCTCCCGTATGTTTGGGGCGGTACATGAATACCTTGTCGCTTACTAATTGTCCGTAATCTTTGTCCGGGGTCATCATATAAGTAATAATCCCTTGGCGTCCGGCTTCGGTAGCGAGTGTTCCTATCACTCGTCAGCCTCGTAGCCTGCCACTTCCAGAATAGGGATACGGTAGGCACGGATGATTTCTTTTATAATAGGTACGGAAAGACGGATTGCTTCCGGAGTTTCTTCACGCTGTGCTTTATATTGTTCGAAAGCCTCGTGGCGGAAGGTAGGGCCGGCCGGGTCGAAAGCCACTCCTATATGAGTGGGATTCTCCTTCTTCAATACTTCTTCGAGGGTATTGACAAACCCTAGAATAGCTGAAGTGTTGAATCCTTTTGAGTTGATTCGGGGATTCTTAATAAAGGCATAATAAGCCCGGTATATCAGTGCATAAGCGTCTAAAAGAAATAATTTATTGTCTGACTCCATAGATTTTATTAATTTTTCATGGTAAAAGTACAAAAAAATACCGTATTAAGCGTTTTATTATTACTTTTGTGCTCAAATTGTGCATGAATGGACAGCATCTCTATTATCAGAACACCGATTGAAAGCGAACTTGAGGCTTTCAAAGAACTTTATGATAGTTCTCTTTCCAGTTCGAATACACTGCTTGATAGCGTAGTAGCTCATATACGCCAGCGCAGTGGAAAGATGATGCGTCCTATTCTCGTCTTGTTGGTAGCACGCCTTTATGGCGTCGTGTCTCCTGCCACTCTTCATGCGGCGGTATCTCTGGAACTTCTTCATAATGCCAGTTTGGTGCATGACGACGTAGTGGACGAAAGTACCGAACGCCGTGGGCAACTCTCGGTGAATGCTATCTTTAATAATAAGGTAGCCGTACTGACGGGGGATTATCTTCTGGCAACAAGCTTGGTGCATGCCGAGCTGACGAACAGTCATCAGATTATCCGGCTGGTATCTTCATTGGGGCAGGATCTTGCCGACGGCGAGTTGCTCCAGCTCTCAAATGTAAGTAATCATAGCTTTTCGGAGACAGTTTATTTCGATGTGATTCGTAAGAAAACTGCGGCCCTATTCGCTGCCTGTACGGAGGCGGCGGCTTACTCGGTAGGAGTGAGTGAGGAAGAAGTGAAACTAGCCCGCTTGTTGGGTGAATATATCGGTATCTGTTTTCAGATTAAGGATGATATTTTCGACTATTTCGACAGCAAGGAAATCGGTAAGCCGACAGGGAACGATATGCTTGAAGGCAAACTGACACTCCCTGTCTTGTATGCACTTAATAGAGCGAATGACAATCAGGCTGCTGAAATTGCTCTCAAAGTGAAAGAGGGTACGGCTACTCTCGATGAAATAGCTCGTCTGATCGCATTTACCAAGGAAAACGGTGGTATTGAATATGCTGTCCGGACGATGAACGCATATAAGCAAAAAGCCTTTGGGCTGTTGGCCTCTTTGCCGGATTCTGCTATCTGCGTGGCTCTCCGGTCTTATCTGGATTACGTTGTAGACCGCGAAAAATAGCGGTTATCGATGTTTGTTCAAAAGTAAATAGCACGCTAATAAACGGTCCCAATCTTCTATTTTCTCTGATTGCATTGCTCGCCCGAGGAGGAAACTCTTGTCTATTTCTTCCGGTGAACGGAGTATTTTGGAGCATAGTATTCCTGCCTGCTCAATATGTTCCCATGCTTGTCCTTTGGTGATATATCCGATTTCATAAGCCGCACGTGCCAGGTTGACCAATATCCCCATATCCCATGCGTCAATTCCTCTTTCCAAGTCATTTATCCATATAATCGGGTCTCTTCTTTCCTCTGTATATTTTACGAATCTGTATAAATTGTTTCCCTGCCGGACGAAACGTTCCACTCCGAAAAAGCGTTTATGTATGATTGTTTCAAATTCGTTGATATTGTCTGACGAGAGCAGGTAGGGGAGCATGATCTGATAGGGAACCCTGTCTCCTTCATTAGTCAGGAATTGTAATAGTCCGTTGGTTGATTCGGTGTCAACGCAGTGAAATTCTTCAGACAGCAGTCGGGTTAACTTTTGCGGGTGAACTCCTGTTTCTATTGAGTTGAGATAAAAACCTTTTAACGCAGCTTCCATATAGCCAATGCGCAACCCTAGCTTTCTTTTCGTCCCGAGGACTAGATTTAGCGGATTGCGGTTTATTCTTAAGGCTTGAATGTGTGCTTCCATTTTTATACTCTTATGATTAAAGTTCACTGAAAAAGCGTGGGGACTGTTGCTATATATTTTCCTGAGGCTTCGGCAAGCCGTTATGAATTATACACAAGCAACAGTCCCACGCTCCGTTCGCTATATAACAACAGTATATACATGAAAGTGCGTGAGACCCGTTTGCTTATTACCATTCATAACTTGAATTTGCCGAATTCCAGGAATTGGTAATAAATGAAACGTTCTCTGGTTCAATTATTTAGCTAGATATCCACAGCCAAATCTGAGACAAAGATAATGATTTTTGCGGATTGCTTGATAACTATCTTTAGTTTTTCTTAAATAAAAAATACCGCATCGGTTCCCGTTTTGCGGAGAGCCGTGCGGTAAGGCATATTTGATTGCTTATGTAGCCTTTCCTAGAAGAATTTTATTTCTTCTCCCTTGATATCAGAGAGTAGGAGATTTGCCAGGCGGCTTGTTCCCAAGCGGAATAACCGGTTGTCCAGCCATTCTTCACCCAATACTTCTTTCACAATAGTGTAATAAATAATTGCGTCATTGACTGTATTGATTCCTCCTGCCGGTTTGAAGCCAATCTTGTTTCCTGTCTTCTGATAGTATTCCTTGATAGCTTCACACATCACATAAGCAGCTTCCGGAGTAGCTGCAGGCTGCTGTTTTCCGGTCGATGTTTTGATGAAATCCGCACCTGAATACATGGATAGGATAGAGGCTTTTTTGATGTTGGAAGCGCTCTTTAGTGCACCCGTTTCGAGGATTACCTTGAGGTGGCGTTCCTTGCAGACTTCCTTCAACTCCTGTATTTCCTCACACATTGCTTCGTAGTCGCCACTCAGGAACTTGCCTATGGAGATTACAATATCTATTTCGTCTGCGCCGTCTGCAATGGCCAGTGCAGTTTCCGCTACTTTTACTTCGGTAAATGTTTGAGAAGAAGGGAATCCTCCTGATACACAGGCGATACTCACTCCGTCTACCTCCAGCGTATTCTTGACGATAGCTGCAAAGTTGGGATACACACAGATCGCAGCTACATTTTTCAAGTCAGGAAATTCATCATCGAACTGGTTTACTTTTTCAGTAAATCGCATAACGCTTTCATCGCTATCTGTACTGTTCAGTGTAGTCAGGTCAATGCACGTGAACAGGAATTTCTTGACTTCTTCCGTGTTGTTCTCCGGCACTTTCTTTTCAATCAGGTCAGCTACGCGAGCCTGAATATCTGCATCGCTCAGATGTGTATTATACTTCGCCAGAGCGGCATCGTACTTGTTGGACAGTGAATTATTCTCCTCCATGATCGTTCAGTTTTGGGTTATTGATATGTCTTTTACTATCTCGTTTCGTTTTCTTTTCCATACTCTTTTGAAGGGCGGCAGTGACGTCTACGCCTGTCTGGTTGGCGATGCATAGGAGCACCCACAGAACGTCTGCTATTTCTTCTTCGATATTGTCTTTCTCACCTTCCTTGAAGGATTGGTCACCGTATTTGCGGGCCATGACGCGGGCCAGTTCCCCGACTTCTTCCGTCAGTACTGCCATATTGGTCAATTCGCTGAAATAGCGGACGCCGTATGTCTTTACCCATTGGTCTACCTGTTTTTGAGCTTCTTCCAGGGTCATAGTTCTTTTATTATAAGTTGTTTACGTTATTCTTTGTTTTTCGTATCCATGCATATAGTAACAGGTCCGTCGTTCAAAAGTTCAACTTTCATGTCTGCACCGAAGGTACCCGTACCGATTTCTTTGCCCAATGCGGCAGTCAATTCTTTGCAGAACTTCTCATAGAGTGGGACCGATATTTCCGGCTTTGCAGCTTTGATATAAGAAGGACGGTTCCCTTTTTTGGTGGAAGCATGTAAAGTGAACTGGCTGATAACCAGAATTTCTCCTCCGTCTTCTAGTATGGATTTGTTCATTACGCCATTCTCATCGTCGAAAATGCGCAGATTTACTATCTTCTTGCAGAGCCAGTCAATGTCTTCCTGCCCATCGGCTTCCTCAATGCCGACTAATATCAGCATTCCTTTTCCGATAGCTGATTTGCAGTGTCCCTCAATGGTCACTGATGCATGGCTTACCCGTTGTATAACTATTCGCATTGCTATTTATTCTATTTCGTGATTATGAAAGGCAAATTTACGAATTTCGAAAGAGAAAACGATGTATTGGGAGGAAAATATTATCGAAGAAGAACGTGTTACTGCCTCTTGAAACCTTCTACTTTTAGCCTCTGTTATTCATTATTCAATCCTTCCTTCACCGTCTTGGCCTTCGCTTCCCCAATAATAGCGCTGATGTCCTCTAGCGACGCCTCTTTTATCCGCTTTACACTCTTAAATTCTTTCAAAAGAGCTGTTTTAGTCTTTTCCCCGATGCCTTTGATGCTATCCAATGCAGATGCAACCTGTCTTTTGCTACGTTTGTCGCGATGAAAACTAATCGCAAAGCGGTGTACTTCATCCTGTATTTGTGTCAGTAACCGGAACAGGGGAGTGTGTTGTTTGATCCCGATAGTTTGCGGAGGAAACCCGAATAGCAATTCAGACGTGCGGTGGCGATTGTCTTTAGCCAATCCGGCAATAGGGATATTCAACCCTAGTTCGTCCTCAATGACCTCTCTGACGACCTCCATTTGCCCTTTCCCACCGTCGGTAATGATCAGGTCGGGCAACGGCGAACTTTCTTCAATTGCGCGCTGATAACGCCTTTTTACGACTTCTTTCATCGAAGCATAATCATCAGGCCCCACTACTGTCTTTATATTGTATTTCCGGTAATCTTTCTTCGAAGGTTTGGCCTTTTTGAATACCACGCAAGCTGCCACTGCGTCCGATCCCTGTATGTTCGAGTTATCAAAACATTCAATCTGCAAGGGCGGTCTCTCCAAATGCAGTTCTTGCTGTATTTCTTTCATCAGGCGCATACTTCTCTGTTCAGGATTCAGTTTCTCCGCCTGTTTCATGCGGTCGGCCTTGTATTGCTTCACGTTCAGGATAGAAAGATCCAGCAATTTCTTTTTATCACTCCGTTGGGGAACGGTGAAAACGACATTATTTAATTCCAGGTCAAGTTCGAAGGGGACGATAATCTCCCGTGACCGGCTTTTATAACGTTCCCTCATTTCGATAATGCCGAGCGTCAGCAATTCCTCCTTGGATTCATTCAACTTCTTTTTATATTCGAAAGTAAATGCCTGGTTGATTGCTCCGTTTGTAATATGCAGATAATTGATAAATGCGGAATTGCTGTCATCCTCCTCGATCGAAAAGACATCTATATTATGCAGTACGGCACTTACCACTTCTGATTTGGAACGGTAGTTCTCTATCAAAAGATATTTCTCTTTAATCTTCTGTGCTTCCTCAAATTTCATTTCACCGGCCAAAGTCTGCATCTTCTCCAATAGCATACGGCTAATTTCCTGCGTATTCCCTTTTAGAATCTCTTTGATTTCATCGATGTTTTTTAGATATTCTTCTTGTGACTGAAGCCCGATGCAGGGTCCTGCACAGTTCTTTATATGATATTCGAGGCATACATTGAACTTCCCGGCCCGTATGTTCTCCGGAGTGAGGTTTAAAGAACAGGTACGTAACGGATATAAATGCTTTATCAAGTCCAGCACTGCATACATCGAGGGGATATGGCTGTACGGACCATAATAAGATGAGCCGTTTCTGATAATCTTCCGGGTTCTGAATATCCTGGGAAAATATTCGTTCTGTACACAGATCGAAGGGTAAGTCTTGTCATCCTTTAATAAGACGTTATAACGCGGCTTATATTTCTTGATCAGATTATTTTCCAATAGCAGTGCATCTTCCTCTGTGTTCACCACGATATACCGTATATCAGCTATCTTGCTTACCAATACCCGTGTCTTTCCCGGCTCGTGTTCTTTGCTGAAATAAGAGTATACCCTTTTCTTCAGGTTTTTAGCCTTTCCAACGTATATAATCGTTCCTTCCGCATTCAGGTACTGGTAGATTCCCGGCTTTTCAGGAAGGTTTGCCACGATTCCTTTCAAGTATTCATTGGTTTTGTTTTCCGCTTCTGTATTCATAATCTTTAGGGATGAAATAGCTAAAATGAAAAAGGGCGTAGTATCACTACGCCCTGCAAATATAAACAAATCCTTTATAAAGTCAATACGGATTCTACTTCTACATCATCTCCGAATACTGATTTTCCGTTGAGGTCTTTCAGTTCGATGATAAGTTGATATATACTTTCTTCGGTTTCAATTTCTTCACCAGTTCACAGGCTGCTTTCATTGTTCCGCCCGTTGCTAGTAAGTCGTCATGCAGCAGCACTACATCGTTTTCATCCAATGCATCTTTGTGAATCTGCACTGTGTCTTTCCCGTATTCTTTGTCATAGCTTTCTTCAATAGTTTCTGCGGGAAGTTTTCCGGGTTTACGGATAGGGATGAAGCCAGCATTGAGTCGGGTAGCCAGAATCGGTCCCATGATGAATCCTCTTGATTCTATACCTACAACTTTGGTGATACCTTTATCCTTATACATCTCGTACATAACGTCCGATAATTCTTGCAAGCACCACGGATCTTTGAACAATGTGGTTACATCGTAAAACAGGATTCCCGGAATCGGAAAGTCGGGAATTTCCCGGATACTTTTAATTAGCGTTTCTTTGCTCATAATCATTGATTTATCTCGTTTCTTTAAATGCTTTGTTTCACGTGACGTTGCCGCTTACCGGCCCGAAAGTACCAGCAACACGTTGATGTCGCTTGGCGATACTCCCGGAATCCGGCTCGCTTGGGCAATGGTTTCCGGATCTATTTTAGTCAGCTTTTGGCGAGCTTCGGTGGATAGGGACTGGATAGAAGAATAGTCAAACTTACCTTTTATCTTTATACTTTCCAGGCGTGCCAGCTTTTCTGCTATCATTCGCTCTCTGTCAATATAACCTTGATATTTGATTAAGATTTCGGCAGCTTCCAAAATTTCTTCTTTACGGTCTTGGTTGGCACTTGTTGCTTTTTCCAGTTCCCGTTGAAATGCCGGAACGTGTTCGGCTATGTTCTCTATCGTCACCTGCGGACGGTTCAATATTTCAATTAATTTGCAACCTTGACGTAGGGGAGTTGTTCCTATCTTTTCGAGCGCATCATTAATTAGTGCCGGTTTCATCGAATAGTTTCGTGCGAAGGAAATAATCTGTTCCACAGCTTCCTTCTTGCTTTTCATCAACCGATAACGGTCTTCCTTGGCTAATCCGAGTTTGTATGCCCGTTCGGTAAGTCTCATGTCTGCATCGTCCATACGGAGCAGAATCCTGTATTCTGCGCGTGAAGTAAACATCCGGTAAGGTTCGTCAACTCCCTTGGTAACTAAATCGTCGATTAATACGCCGATATATGCTTCATCGCGTGCCAACGTAAATTCTTCTCCACCATGGCAATTAATGTGTGCATTGATTCCGGCTATTGCTCCTTGTCCTCCGGCCTCTTCGTAGCCGGTGGTTCCGTTTACTTGTCCGGCAAAGAACAAGTTTTTAATAACTTTCGATTCCAGCGTATGTTTTAATTGTGTCGGATCGAAGTAGTCATATTCAATTGCATATCCCGGACGATAAATAACCAAGTCTTTGAAAGCGGGAATCTTTTTCAAGGCAGCAATCTGTATATCCATTGGAAGCGAAGAAGAGAATCCGTTGAGGTATAATTCCTGGGTCGTTTCTCCTTCCGGTTCGAGGAAAAGCTGATGCTGGTCTTTGTCGGGGAAAGTCACAATTTTGGTCTCTATGCTGGGGCAATAGCGCGGCCGATACTTTGAATTTGTCCGTTGAAAAGGGGAGAGTCCGGCAATCCATCACGTAAAATCCGATGTACTTCTTCATTTGTATAGCATGTCCAGCATTGGAGTTGTTTCAAATGACGTGTACTTGTATTCATGAAAGAGAACTTGTGGAAGTCACATTCTCCGTCTTGCGTTTCCATTTGGTCGAAGTGCACGCTGCGTGCGTCGATACGTACCGGAGTTCCGGTCTTCATTCTTCCGTAAGTAATCCCATGGCGGGCGATAGATTCGGTCAGTTGATAGGAAGCCGGTTCGGCCATTCTTCCACCCGGCAGTTGGTGGCGGCCTACGTGCATCAGTCCGTTGAGGAAAGTTCCCGCAGTCAGTACGATGCACTTTGCTTTGAAAGTAACTCCCCAGACGGTGACGAGTCCTGTCACCTCTCCGTTTTCAACGAGAAGTTCGCATACGGTATCTTGCCAAATATGAAGGTTGGGGGTGTTTTCCAGTCTCTCGCGCCATGACCAGATAAACTTGGCGCGGTCGCATTGGGCACGAGGACTCCACATAGCGGGGCCTTTTGAACGGTTTAAGATTCGGAACTGAATAGCTGTTTCATCTGTCACCAATCCCATTTGTCCACCCAGTGCATCTATCTCACGTACTATTTGTCCTTTGGCGATTCCTCCTACGGCCGGGTTGCAACTCATCTGTCCAATCTTGTTCATGTCCATTGTGATGAGACAAGTCTTGGAACCTAAATTTGCTGCTGCGGCTGCTGCTTCACAGCCTGCATGTCCGGCACCGATTACGATAACGTCGTACTTAAAATCCATTCCTATCTTATTTATTATCAAACGCTGCAAAGTTACGGAAAAGTTGCGAGACTTGTATCTTTCAGTTGTTTTTGCTTCCGAAAATTCGGGGGAGTGTCCGGAATGGTTCGAAAAATCGCCGTAATTTTGGAGTTTAAATATACAGAATGTCTACAATCTTATCTCTTATTTATTGCTTTGTACTTGCTTTTTGGAACGGAATGCTGGAATTTTGCATATTTAATCTTTTATTTGCTGTCTTTTTGTAAGTAGAAAAATGGGCGGTTTCTCTGATGAAATAGAAGTGAAAAGAGAAGATCTGTCCGTGATTCCATGCATTTGAATAATGAATGTCCTTATTACACCTAATCGTTCCTTGTTTTCTTGATATAAATCAAAAAAATAGGGGAAAATATGTTTTTTAGCATACTAACTATTGTTGTTTTCTAAAACAGCTATACCTTTGCAACGTAGTTGTGAAACTACTAAGATTTTAGGTATTAGAACAAGGTAATATTAAAGGATATTAGTTTATAAAATTAAGGTATTGGATTTTAAGATTAGTTTTTAGGAAAAAGGTTGTTTTGATTAGGTATTAGTAAAAAGTAGTTTTCAGGAAACGAGTAAATGAATGATGAAAAAGAAGAATCCCATTTATGGGGATTCTTTAATGGTGGAGCGGAATAATTCGCTCTTTTTTTGTACCCCTATATCGCTGTATGCTATAAGCATGGCGTTGTTCCTATTGGAGCATTTAAGTTTCTGCAAGGGAAACAGTAGTTTCTCCGGCTTGAAACTTTAGTTCCAACGGTGCGAAACTAGAGTTTCTAAGCCTTGAAACTTTGGTTTCCATTACTTGAAACTATTTGTTTCTCGGCGTGAAACACCTGCTGCCAAGGTATAATCTGTTGGCCCTGTCTAAGGGATATATTTTTAGTAGGGGGATACCGGCTGGTTTTATATACTAATTTGTTTGAAAATGGTTGGTGATAGGTGATAGGTTGGGTGATAGGTTAAGAAACAACCTATCACCGTCGGAAAGTACGATGAATAAACGGTTTGCTTGATGCCGGTGATAGGTGATAGATGATATTGTGTTTTTTATATAGAGAAAGAACGTTTTTATTTTCTATTTTGTAGGCTACTTAAAGTCTGTGTTTTTGAAAAAAACAATATATTTGCATTCGTAAATATCGATATAGTAAGTGGTTATAGCGATTTCTACGAATTCTGTATTCTTTTTTGATGAGTAGAGTGACAATATGAGTGATAGAATTGACACCATAGTAGCAGGAGTTAACCGGAAGGATGAAAAGACGTGGGGCGATTTCTACGATCGTTTTTATGCTGCTCTATGTGTTTATGTTTCCAAGATATTGCCAATTCCCGATGCAGTTGAAGATTTGGTACAGGAAGTCTTTATTTCCGTATGGGAGGGTAAGCGTACCTTCTCTGATATTAAAGAGCTTACCAATTATCTTTATCGTGCCTGTTATAATAATACCTTATTATATATACGCAATAATCAGATTCATGACAGTATTCTAAGTTCCCTTGCTGAAGAATGTCGGCAAGACGAGGATATGATTTATGCATTGACAGTGAAAGAAGAGATCATCCGTCAGTTGTATTTCCATATTGAAGAACTTCCGCCTGAGCAACGCCGGATCATTCTGTTGAGAATCGAAGGGTATACTTGGAAGAAATAGCGGAACGTCTGGAAATAAGTATCAATACCGTTAAAACTCAAAAGAGCCGTAGCTATAAATTTCTTCGTGAAAAGCTGGGAGACTCTATTCATTCTATAATTCTCTGTTTATTTTTCTAAAAAGAAATAAAGTCAATTTGATACTTCTTTGTCTTTTTATTGATTGATTAAGATTTGTTTTCTTTGTTAAATGTGACCGTATTTCTTCATTTTGATAGCATAATGCTATATCTTTCTCTTTAAAATCCCTCGTTGGATATTCCTTCTCCAAAAAAAGATCATCTTTTTGTCACCCTTTTCTATGAGTTATGTATAGTTATAATAAAGCAAGGATGAAATTGCAATTTAATTAAAAAATAGATAATAAGATGAATAAGTTCGAAAATATATATCAAGATGCTGCTTTAATGAGAAAGTTTCTTTTGGGAGAAGCGAATGAAGCAGAACGGAAAGAGCTTGAAAAACGATTGGCGGAATGCCCGGACTTAAAGAAAGTGTATGAGCAGTTGCAGAATGGTGAAACATTGAAGGCTGCGTTTGGAGAATATAAAGATTATTCATCAAAGAAAGCTTATCAATCTTTCCTTCAGAAAATCGGACGAATGGAGAAGAAGGAACGTAAGCCTTCTATTTCCCGGGTTTGGTGGTATGCTGCTGTGGCTGTCATAGTTCTGGCTGTCGGCCTTTCATTCTATATGTCGAATTTCTATTCGGCAGTAGAGGAGAAGAGAGTTCTTATTCAGCCGGGTACACAACAGGCGCAGTTAACGTTACCTGACGGTAGCATTATTGATGTGGATAAAAAGAAGTGAATGTGGTAGTAGATGGCGTTCAAGTAAAATATAAGAAAGGAGTACTGTCTTATCAACAACCGTTACAACACAACATGAGGAAGAAAGTACCGAAGAAAAACCGGTTAAATCCAATGAGTTGGTTATACCGCGTGGGGGTGAAAATACCGTAATCCTGGCGGATGGAACTACTGTTCATTTGAATGCCGGTTCCAAGTTAACTTATCCGGTACGTTTTGCAGGTAAGCGGAGAGTTGTGGCATTGGAAGGCGAGGCCTATTTTGATGTCGTAAAAGACGAAACACGGCCGTTCATCGTGCAGACTCATCTTGGAGAGGTAACTGTGCTTGGTACTGCCTTCAATATCAATGCTTATACGATGCGTCTGTTTACACAACGTTGGTACACGGAAAAGTACAGTTCTCTTCATCAAGCATCGGAACTATTATTCTTTCGCCGGGGGAGCAGGCTGTGGTTTCTGCCAACGGTTCGGAAAAACGTATGGTAGATCTGGATGAATATGTCGGTTGGGTAGACGGGAGGTATGTCTTTAATAACCGCCCTTTAGGAGAGATAATGCAGACATTCGAACGTTGGTACGACATACAGGTTTATTATGAGACTCCCCATTTGCGTGACATTACTTATAGTGGTAGTTTGAAACGCTATGGAACAATAAATTCATTCCTGGATGCACTGGAACTGACAGGAGATCTGACTTATAAAATCAGTGGAAGGAACATATTGATATATGATAAGGTAGAAGAATTGGAATAATATAGAATAGTTAGAATATTAGGTACACAAAAGTTTAATCATTAATTTATGAGAGAAAAACGATGGCTGCTATGTTTTCTAGTGGCAATGTGCTGCACGTTTAGTGCATGGGCTTTACCGTCACAAGACAAGACGGTAACTTTGAAACTGCACAATGTCTCTATCGAGACTGTTTTGGATGCAGTGAAGAAACAAACAGGTGTGAATATGTTGTATAATTCACAAATGTTTAAAGGAGTGCCTCCAGTGTCGATTGATGCGAAAAATGAGAAATGGGAGATCGCACTTAAGTTGATTCTTAATCCTCAAGGATTTGATTATGTGGTGAAGGACGGCATTGTGGTGATTCGCAAAATGCAGGCGGAAAAACGGGAAAACCGTATTCGCGGTATGGTTGTTGATTCGAATAGAGAACCGATTCCCGGAGCCAGTATTATTGTGAAAGGTACTCGTACAGGTACTTCAACAAACATTGAAGGTGAGTTTACGCTGGATGTGAAAAATGACAAAGTGACTTTGGAGGTCTCTTTTATCGGAATGAAAAAACAAACACTTCAGGTGGACGCTACCCGTAAGAAGATGCTTGAAATAACTATGGTGGACGATGTGAAAACATTGGAGGATGTAGTCGTTACGGGATACAGTAATGTTCGTAAATCCAGCTTTACGGGTAGTTCTACGCAAATAACAGGTGATGAATTGCGCAAGGTGTCACAGACGAATGTACTTGACGCCATGCAGTCGTTTGATCCTTCTTTCCGCTTGATGACTAATACGCAGTTTGGCTCCGATCCTAATGCGTTGCCTGAAATGTATATTCGCGGACGTTCGGGGGTAGGTGTCAGAGATTTGGACAAGAATCAATTGTCTAAATCGAATCTGGAGAATAATCCGAATCTTCCTACATTTATTATGGATGGATTTGAGGTTAGCATTGAAAAGGTATATGACTTGGATCCTAGCCGTATAGAGAGTATGACTATCCTTAAAGATGCTGCCGCTACGGCTATTTACGGTTCGCGTGCCGCTAACGGTGTAGTGGTAATTACTACTGTTGCTCCAAAACCGGGCGAAGTTCGTGTTTCTTACAATTTCACCGGTACATTGGAAATGCCCGATTTGCGCGATTATAGTTTGGCAAACGCTTCGCAGAAACTGGAAATGGAACGTCTTGCCGGACTTTTTGAGAATAGTAATATGGAAAATCAGATTGTTGACTACAACAGAAAATTCGCAGAAGTTCAACGTGGCGTGGATACCGATTGGATGGTGCTACCTCTGCGAAACGCGTTCGACCATAAGCACAGTCTCTTTGTAGAGGGAGGTACGCAGAATTTGCGTTGGGGGGTAGATGCTTCTTACAATGGGGCCAATGGTGTGATGAAAGGTTCCGGACGTGATCGTTATAGCGTTGGTTTCTCTTTGGATTATCGTATGAAGTCTTTGCAAGTGAAGAACACTGTATCGTTTACTCATTCCAAATCAAAAGAGTCGCCTTATGGTTCTTTTAGTGATTATACCATTCTGCAGCCGTATGATACCCTTATAATGATGACGGGACATTGAAAGAAAATTTAAAATTCTCGCAAGACAGTGGTAAACGGCAGGCTAAAAACCCGCTATACGAAGCAACCCTTGGTAATTATACTTGGAGTGCTTATGATGAAGTATCCAATAATTTGAGTCTGAATTGGTATCTGACTGATTACTGGACCGTCAGAGGTCAATTTAGCGTGAACCGTAAATATTCTAGTGGAGAGCGGTTTGTCGATCCGCTGTCTTCTAAAACAACCGCTTCTCCTAATGAGGGTGGACATAATTTGGGTGATCTTTATGTAGACAATGGAAACAACTTGGATTGGAATGCAAATGCAGCTTTATATTATACACGTTCTTTCAATAAACATAATTTGAATTTGTCTGTGGCGTGGGAGGCGTCTTCCGGAGTATCAGATGCGACAAACGCTCATTACCGTGGGTTCCCGAACGGACAATTCCATTCACCGAATTATGCGGCCGAGATATATGAAAAGCCGTCGCGTACCGAAGGTACTTCACGCATGGTCAGTACGTGGGCTACCGGAAACTATACATGGAATGATATTTATCTGGCTGATTTCTCCGTACGTTTTGATGGTTCATCTGATTTTGGGTCCAATCAACGCTGGGCACCGTTCTTCTCCGGAGGTTTGGGAGTGAACATTCATAATTATGAGTTCTTGAAAGGAAACGAGATAGTCAATAAATTGAAGGTACGCGCATCGTATGGTCGGACAGGTAAGGCTAGTTTCCCATCTTATGCCGCAACAACCATGTATGAAGCACTTTTCGATGAATGGTATGCAACTGGTTTTGGAGCAGTGCTGAAAGCTTTAGGAAATAACGACTTGACTTGGGAAAAGACTGATAAATTTAATGTAGGTATTGAAATGCAGTTCCTGAATCGGCGCTTGACAGTGGATGCGGATTATTATCATGATAAACCATCGATTTAGTGAACGACGTCAGTTTGTCTCAAACTTCCGGTTTCTCTAGTTATAAAGATAATATGGGAGAAGTGTTGAATCAGGGATTCGAGTTGCAGGTACGTGGCGAAGTATTCCGTAATCGTGATTGGTTGGTAGCCTTATGGGGGAATATGGCGCATAACAAAAATAAGATTGTGAAAATATCAGATTCACAACGTGCCTACAATCAGCGTGTGAAGGATTTCTATCAGAAAGGAATAGTTGATATGAATTATAATGGATATGAGCCTCAATATGCAGTACCTATATCTCAATATGAGGAAGGACAGTCACTTACTTCCATTTGGGCTGTGAAGTCTTTGGGTATTGATCCCACTACGGGTAAGGAAATATTCCTGAATCGTGATGGTAGCGTGTCCGATACTTGGAATGCCACTCAGGAAGTGGTTGTTGGTAATACAGAACCTAAATTCAACGGTTCTGTTGGGTTTAATCTTGCCTATAAAGCATGGAGCTTGTTTGCGGCTTTCCAATACGAATGGGGCGGACAGGAGTATAACCAGACTTTGGTGGATCGGGTAGAAAACGCCAGAATACAATATCAAAATGTAGACTTGCGTGTGTTGACCGACAGATGGAAACAACCGGGAGATATTGCTCAGTTTAAAGATATTAAAAACGCTGATAATGTCACCATGCCGACTTCACGCTTCGTTCAGGACAAGGCTTATCTGCGCTTGAGTGCATTGACTTTGAGCTATGATTTTAATCGGGAGTGGATAAAGAAATATTTGGGGATGAATATGCTCCGATTGGAAGCAAGTACACGCGATTTTATTAACTGGAATTCTATCCGTCAGGAGCGAGGCTTAAGCTATCCGAAGTCATGGACGGTCGATTTCTCTATTAAAGCACAATTCTAAGTATACCATTATGATACAAAAAATATATACTACGTTTATTTCTTTTGCATTTGCAGCCTTGACACTTCTTCGTGCTCAGATTGGCTCGATCTTTATCCTTCCGACGAGATAAAGGAGGAATATTTGTTCTCTTCCGGTGATGGTTTCCGTACAGCGACGAATGGTATTTACCGGAAAATGGCTACTTTCGATTTGTATGGCAGTAATCTTACTTGGGGAATTTTAGATGCCTGGGCTCAGTCGTATTATATAGATCAATTTCCGAGCATAGGTGGTGGAACAGCAATGAGAAAGATAGCAAGTCTTGAGTTTAAAAATACCGAATTAGTTCCTGTTACTGATGCTATGTGGAATGCTGCTTGGAATGTGGTTGCCAATTGTAATGAATTAGCTCAGCAAGCAGCCAAAGCCGATCCCAGCATCTTTTACGGGCTTGACGGTGAACGTCAGATGATTTTGGGAGAAGCTATTGGATTGCGTGCATTTATACAATTTGATTTACTTCGTATTTATGCTCCGTCTCCTTCTTCTGTTGGTTTCAAAGAGGATAAACGTACTTTTATTCCTTATGTCAATACTTATCCTAGCTATCTTAATGATCATCAAACGGTTAGCTATTGTTTGGAGCAGATTATTACTGATTTGAAGGAAGCACAACGAATTCTGAAAGATGTAGATGAAGATTCTGATATGCGTGCAAACTATAGATTTCATATTGCAGCAGTTTCAGAAAAACTGTTTGCTGGAAGTAGAGGCTATCGTCTGAATTATTATGCGGTAACGGCAGAACTGGCTCGTGTTTATTTGTATGCGGGAAAAAATGCGGAAGCTTATGCGGAAGCCAAGAAAATCATTGATGAAGAAGTAAAACTGGTTATTTTAAAGCATCAACCAATTCAACCGGTTTCAGGAATGGAAATATGAAGATGTATAATGATATTATTTTTGGGCTTTATTCCCCCAAGGAATTAGTGGAATGGGATCAGGAAATAAATCATGCTACCGATGGCGACAGTCAAGAATCTTATTTGTGCCTTGATAGTGATGTTGCGAAAGATTTGTATGGGGATGAAATAGACAGTGACTGGCGGTTTAATTATCAATTGGAAGAGAAATATTATGGATATTATTATCGTACGTTGAAATATTACAAGCAGACAGAAAATAAGGATGAAGGAAAAATAAGTAACAGGACGCTCCCTATGATACGTATGTCTGAGGTATATTATATTGCTGCTGAGGCGATTTTTGATACTAATCCCAAAGAAGCGCAAGGTTATTTGGAATTAGTGAAGAAGGGGAGAGGAATATCAAAGAAGTTCGATAATGTGACAAACAAATCGGAGTTTATAAATTTGTTGGTAAACGATGCCCGTCGTGAGTTTTTGGGTGAAGGGCAGATATTTTATATGTATAAACGCTTGAATCGGTTGATGCCGGCCAGCTCTTTTTATGATAGCGATGTTTTGCCGACTGATGAAAATATGGTGTTGCCGAAACCTGATTCGGAATCAAATATTTAAAAGTAAAGGAATATTTTCAGAACAACTATTTAATAGAAACGAAAATGAAGATAAAATATACTATATGGGGAGTGTTGGCTGGCACCGCAGGTTTGATACTTACTTCATGTGAGGAGAAGGGATTGTTGGTCAGCAGTAACGATACAGCCTATTTGAGATTTGCTAACGATATGACAAAAGATACCACTACCGTATCTTTTAAAATGTATAATGAAGGTGAGGATGCTGAGATACCGATAGAGGTTTCTGTTTACGGGCAGATGCAGAATGAAGATTTACATTTTAATGTAAGTGCAGATGCCGAACGTACTACCTTACCGGCTAATTTGTATGTATTGCCTGCAGATTGTAAGATAAGAAAGGGATTGCTTACGGATACTATTTATGTGACACTGAAGAATGATCCGATATTGAAGACAGAAACGAAGGTATTGGCATTGCAGGTCGTAGAAGCAAATGCTGTGAAACAGGGTGATTATTTGTATTCGCGTGCTCTCATTTCTGTCACCGATCGTTTGTTTAAGCCCGACTGGTGGTTGGTGAACGATGCTGGGACGGAAGAAAACCCGGGAAATTCGGTCGATTGGTTTTATTTGGGTGAATACTCGGAAAAGAAGTATCAGATGTTTTTGGACGAGTTGAAAAAGATGATATGGTGTTCGACGGAAAGAATAAGCAAGTATTGCGTAAATATTCGTTGAGACTGAAGAATACCCTGAAGCAGATGAACGAAGGAAAAATAAGGAAGATTGGGTGAAAGATGAGCATGGAAATGTGATTACTGTGGAAGTGGCAGGATAATTATAAAATTGCAAAGTATGAGAAAATTAGGAATATATGTAGTGATGGCTATTTTTGCCGGAGTCGTGTCAGGTTGTTTGGATGACGACAACAATTATAACTACAAGCAGATAAATTGGCTACAAGGTGGTGATTTCAATTTTGAGAATATCAATTCTGAATATAACTTGATAGAGGGAGATGAATTGGTATTGGCACCTACATTCAAATTTACGATTGATAGTATAACGCCTGATGTCAGCTATGAATGGTATATAAACAAGCAGTTACAGGCAAATGAAACTAGTGCCACTTATACATTTAAGGCCGACAAGAGTGGTCAGTATCAAGTGACATTTGCAGTGAGAGACAATAAGTCGGGGGTTCAGTTCGGAAAGTCCACAATTATTAATGTGATGTCTATGTATCAACGTGGATGGACAATTTTGTCAGATGAAAACGGACGTTCCGTACTTCATTTTATCGTACCTACAACGCAACATTATCAGGTAACGTATAATGGAGAAACCTTTACTCGCGATTCGTTGGTTTATCATATAGTGAAGCGTAACGTTGTCCCCAATTTAGGTTCAAATCCTAAAGGATTGATGAATAATATTGGTTATATAGATTATAATCATATGTATGGAATCAGCACATATGACGAACTGGTGGTGAAGCAAGATCGCTGGGTGGAACTTAATGGTAATACATTGGAACGCGAAGTGTACACAGATGAGGAATTTCGTGGGGATATTCCTGCTGATTTCTCTCCGGTAGAAGCAGCTATGACTTATTCGTGTAAAGCATTATTGGATAAGAACGGATTGATTTATTGGGAACAGAAGGCGGATGCGGCGGATTTTCATGCGGGCACCTATTTGTCCATAGGATTAAATAACCAAACCCGATTCAGTCGTTTGTTCCAAGCTTATAAATTCAATAGCTATAATACGAATATGATCCTTGCATTGACGAAAGAGGATAATTCATTGGTAGGCATCTTGGATATGGGTAATGTAGGTGAGAGTTCAGCTATTACTGAGATGTCTAGTTCTTCAAGTGGTAATGTGTATAATATCACTGATCCGAGTGATGAAGATCATTTTTCAAATATAGAGAAGACGGTGTAGATGCATTACCTGCTCCGTACGATGATAGAAATGATTTTACGGTAGCTGATCCATTTTGGACGGTTTTGTTGAAAGATGAGGCTACTTCAGCGTATGAATTACGTTACTTCGGGCTGGAGGCTTATAGTAGATCTGTTAGCTGTATGGAGGGCTGGTATTATGAGGCTTCTTTGGGCGTTATCAATGATTATCGTGGTATGGCTAACTTTGGAAACAAACGTTATGTGGTGATTGCCGACGGAAATCAGCTTTATTATTATCAATACGGTTGGGATGCTTATGGAGATGTGGAATATAGAGGTGAATTAATGCCGTTGGGGGAACCGTTACCTGCGGCTGTTAAGACATTGTCGGGTATGGATGTAACTACTAACTTGTATAAACAAAAGTACCCTTACGATGGGCAGTTAGGAGTTGCTCTGGAAGACGGAAGTTTCTTTATATATAGTGTTGTTGAAGAAAAATCGGAGAATGGGACGTGTACGTCGGTCTCTCTTAAACAACAATTTCCGAATGAAACCACTTCGGAAGAAAACAAGAAGTTTGATAAAATTGTAGATGTCCTTTATAAACTGGGAAGTGGTGATGATTATATGTCATTTGCGTTCTAGAAGAGCTTTAAAAGCGTTTTTTGATAATAAATAACCATTATGGTATTAAAACAACTTTTTATTGCCGGCAGCTTGTCTTTTACTCTTGCATTGCAGGATGGGGACAAGCTCCTGCCGAGCATGATACGGTACAAGCCAATTATGAGTTGGCGGAGAAGTTCCATAAATTTACATTAGGGGGAAAACTGTCTAATAATAGTATGTCCCTTTATCCGCATGAAATCAATGATACGGATAATTTCTGGTTTGATTTTACGACTTCGGCAGGTAAACACTACTATTATGTCAACCCCAAGGAGGGAAAGAAGGAGTTGCTCTTCGATAACGAGGAAATGGCTATGCTGCTTTCCGGTTTAACTCATGAGGTTGTGAATCCGGTAAGGTTGGATTTGTCAGAATTAAAGTTCGCAAAAGATCAAAAGTCATTTGTATTCAGTTACAGGTCGAAAAAGTATGATTACAATCGAATTACCCGCAAATTGAAAGAGGTGGAGGAGAAAAAGGCAGATGACAGAGATGCCGAGCCGATATATTCATGGATGAATTTTTCTCCGGATAAGAAGTACATACTGTATGCGAAAGACCATAACTTGTATGTGAAGGGCAACAAGGCATTGGGAGTAGATACTACGGAAGTGCAATTGACTACGGACGGAGTTCCTGATTTTCGTATGCTCGTGAGGAGGATGCGGGGGAGAATGGTGAAGTTCCTTCTAATGCTCGTTGGTGTCCTGATAGCCGGCATGCATATATTGTGCTTGATGATAATCGGAAATTGCGTGACTTTTGGGTGATTAATTCGATTTCGGACAAGCCGGAGTTGAAGAAATATAAGTATGAATTTCCGGGAGATAAATATGTAACCCAGAATGAACTTGTAATCATTGATATTGTAGAACGGACTGCGAGAAAAGCGAAGATACAAAAGTGGAATGACCAGTATGTGATGCCTTTTAGTGTAACGTCGGATAGCAAGTATGTCTTTTTTGAACGTACCAAACGTACATGGGATGAGGTAGACGTGTGTTCGGTCAATACCTCTACCTTGGAGGTCAAAGAACTGATTCATGAGGTGGATAAGCCTTATCGTGATCCGCATGCGCGTAGTGTGGAAGTGCTGAATGATGGAAAAGATATTCTATTTCGTTCCGAACGTACAGGGTGGGGACACTATTATCATTACGACGGTCAAGGGAACCTGAAAAATGCGATATCTTCAGGACCGTGGGTAAGCGGACATATTGCCGCTATTGATACGCTGCAACGTACGGTTTATTTTTATGGATATGGAGATGACCCGAAGATCAATCCGTTTTACTATCGTTTGTATAAGTCCAATATGGATCGTGAGGAGCAACTCTACTCACTAAAGAAGACGGGCAGCACCGGGTAATCTTTTTGAAGTCTAAGCGCTACTTTATTGATACATTCTCAAGAGTCGATATGGAGCCGAAGATATTATTGAAGGACAATACCGGCAAGGTGATTATGGAGTTGGCAAAGCCTGATTTAAGTCAGGTATATGCTGCCGGTTGGAAGAAGCCAGAAAATTTTGTGGTGAAAGCTGCCGATAATGTTACGGATTTGTATGGAGTGATGTGGAAGCCGTCTAATTTTGATCCGGAAAAGAAATATCCGATTATTTCGGTTGTTTATCCGGGACCATACTTCGGGTTCGTTCCTACTAACTTTACGTTGGATGATAGCTATTGTACCCGTATGGTGCAGCTTGGCTTTATTGTAATCACTGTAGGCCATAGGGAGATACTCCGATGCGTGGAAAGGCATATCACCGTTACGGTTACGGCAATATGCGTGATTATCCGTTGGAAGATGATAAGTATGCTATTGAACAGTTGGCTCAGCGCCACTCGTTTATTGACGGTAAGAAGTTGGTATCTACGGACATTCCGGTGGCGGATTTATGGCTGCGGCTGCTATCTGCACTTATCCGGACTTTTATAAGGCTGCCGTTTCTTGTTCCGGAAACCATGATAATAGTATCTATAACCGTGGTTGGGGAGAATGTTACAATGGTGTAAGAGAAGTAGAGAAGGTGGTGAAAGACAGTCTGGGTAACGAGACCAAAGAATATGAATACAAGTTTAGAGTAAAGTCGAATGCAGAGATAGCCAAGAATCTGAAAGGACACTTGATGCTTGTAACCGGAGATATGGATAAGAACGTGAATCCTGCACATACATACCGTATGGCTCAGGCTTTGATTGAGGCCGGTAAGGATTTCGATATGCTTGTCATTCCCGGAGCCGGTCATGGATATGGCTCTGCCGATGAGTATTTTGAGAAGAAAATGTACCGTTTCTTTGCCAAACATTTGCTAGGTGATACCCGTGCAGACTATTGGGGAGATATTAACCGTAGTAAATAAGACAATAGATAAGATTTTATGAAAAACTCTCTCTTTAGATATTTGTGCCTGGCGGTTGCATTAGTATCATGCAACTTGCCGGTGCGCAACAAAAAGCGAATTATCAGTTAGCGGAAAAGTTCCGTTTGTTGGAGCAAAATCCTATAGATAAGTATTCTACAGAAGTCAGACCGACGTTTATCAACGATACGGATTGCTTTTATTACTCTTTTACAACACGTGAAGGAAAGAAATATTATTATGTCAATCCGAAGAAGAAGGAGAAACGATTGTTGTTTGATACGGATGAGTTATTGAGCAAAATTGCAGTATATACCAAGAAAGCCTATTCTTCGGCAGATCCGCATTTGTCTTTCACATTTATGAAGGACAACGAAACCATTCGTATTGATTTTGACCGCGGACTTTATACATACAATATCCATACAAAAGAATTGAAGCAACTCGATGAGAAGCCGACGTATAAAACCGGCGACCCGTATTGGATGAAATATTCTCCGGATAGCTTGTATTTTCTTTATGCCAGTAAGGATAACTTGTATTTCGTTGGAAACCCGAAAAAGGGACAGGATACAATCCCGGTTCAATTGACGACGGACGGTATGCCGGATTATACATTCAACCGTGAAGACGAAGGCAAGATGGAAGGCCGTTTCGGAGCCGAATCGGCTTACTGGATTCCGGGAAGCCACCGTTTCTACGCTGTCCGTGAAGACAACCGGAAAGTCCGTGACTTGTGGGTTATTAATTCTTTATCCAAGCCTTCTCCTGAACTGATCACTTATAAAGCTGAATTGGCCGGCGATAAAAATGTGACTCAATATGAATTACTGTTGGGAGATGTAGACAAGCGGGAAGTTAAGAAGGTGGATATCAATCGTTGGCCGGATCAGTATATTGATGTATTGTATGCGTCAAAAGACGGAAAACGCTTGTACTTCCAACGCTATAACCGTACATGGAACCAGTCGGATATTTGCGAAGTGGATGTAGAGACCGGAAAAGTGCGTGTGGTGATTCATGAAGAAAACAAGCCGTATCTCGATTATCAGATGCGTAATGTTTCTTTCCTGAATGACGGAAAAGAAATCCTGTTCCGTTCCGAACGTAACGGTTGGGGACATTATTATCTGTATGATACAGCAACAGGAAACCTGAAGAATCAACTGACAGACGGTACTTGGGTAGCCGGCCCGGTTGCGCAGATTGATACTGTCGGACGCAAGATGTATTTCTATGGTTATGGACGGGAGAAGGGAATTGACCCTTATTACTATATTCTTTATGAAGCTCATTTGGATCGTCCGAATGCACTCCGTCTGTTGACGCCGGAGAATGCGTCACACGAAGTCAGTATCTCTCCCTCCTGTCGCTATCTGGTAGATTCATATTCTACCGTGTCGCAGGAGCCGGTAAACGTGGTTCGCAACCGGAATGGGAAGGTAATCATGACATTGGAGAAACCGGACTTGCAACCTGTCTATGAAATGGGCTGGAAAGTTCCGGAACGTTTTAAAGTAAAAGCTGCCGACGGAGTAACCGACCTTTATGGTGTGATGTGGAAGCCCGCCGATTTTGATTCGACGAAAGTTTACCCTATTATTTCAAATGTTTATCCGGGGCCGTTCTTCGAGTACGTGCCGACTCGTTTCACAATAAATGATGTTTATAACACCCGTTTGGCTCAACTGGGATTCATTGTAATTACCGTAGGCCACAGAGGGGGTACTCCAATGCGTGGAAAGGCTTATCATACCTATGGATACAATAATATGCGCGATTATCCGCTGGCGGATGATAAATATGCTATCGAACAACTGGCTGCCCGTTATCCCTTTATAGATGCTACCAAGGTAGGTATTTACGGTCATTCAGGCGGCGGATTTATGTCGGCTGCCGCTATTTGCACTTATCCGGACTTTTATTCGGCTGCTGTCTCATCGGCCGGTAACCATGACAATCGTATTTACAATAAAGGTTTCGTGGAGATTCATTATGGTGTAGATGAGAAGGTGACAACGACTAAAGACAGTTTGGGAGTAGAGAGCAAAACGTATGATTATAGTGTACGTGTGCGTCCGAATCAGGAGTTGGCGAAGAATTACAAACATGGATTGCTGCTGTTTACCGGTGCCATAGACCAGACTGTGAATCCGGCCAATACTTTACGTCTGGTAGATGCATTGATTAAAGCGGACAAGGACTTTGATATGTTTGTGTTACCTAAATGTACTCATGGATTCTTCGGTGAGTCCGAGAGCTTTTTTGAGCATAAAATGTGGCGTCATTTTGCACGTCTGTTGTTACATGATAACTCGGCAGACTGTGATATTGATTTGAATAAAGATATGATAAAAGATGAAAGGAGAAGATAAAATGAAGCAGACAATAATGGGAATCGGATTAATAGTGGGAGTGTTAGCCGGTTTTGTCCCGAGTGTCGATGCTCAAACACAGAAGAAGCCGGTTGACATTGAAGCCTGCATGTCGTGGAAGCGTGTTGAATCGCCGGATATCTCCCCGACAGGACGTTGGGTTACCTACCGGATTGCACCTATGGAGTACAATCCTGAAAACACCGACGCAAAAACTGTACATCTGTTTGATACACGTACCCGCAAGGAGATTCTGCTGGATGATGTGGAAAACATTGAGTTTTATAATTCGGATCAAGCTCTTTCTTATCAGAAGGCTGACTCTACAGGAAATATGAAGACGATTCTGATGGAACTTCCTTCAGGTATCAAGAAAGAATGGGAATATAAGGAATCTTTCCGGCCGGTAAATGGAACTCCTTATTCAGTCTCAGTGACAAACGTTCCGAAAGATACGGTCAATCATGTCCCGTCTTTTAATCGTTTGGTGGTTCGCCATCTGAAAACCGGTACTGCTTTTCAGATTGACAGTATTGGCTATTATACCTTATACAATGAAGGACGTTCTATCATTTTTGTACGTAGGCAGGCAAAAGGAAACGCATTGTGTTATGGCCCATTGACGGGACCCTATCAGACTATCTATCAGAGTGCTGTAAAGAAAGAACCTGTTTCTTTCAGTTTGGATACAAAACTGATGACTGGAGAATTCAGTATTAAGGATTCGCTATGGTATAATTTCTCTTTAAAGAAGAATACCTGCGATTTGGTCTTCGACCGTAAAGAGGTGATTCTACCGGCAGGAATGGAACTTGCGCGGGCCACTCTGTCGCACAGTCAGAAGTTCCTGACAATGGAACTCAGACCTTATCAGGAGAAAGTAAATAAAGATAAAAAAGAAGAGGAAGTAAAGCCGGATAAGAGTTTCGAACTGGAGCTGTGGACTTGGGATGAATATGAAGTTCCTACGTTGCAGACTCGTGGTCGTTATTTCCGTCCTCAATATTCAAAATATATCTATGATATTGCTTCCGGAAAATTGACGGAAGTAGCTCCCGGTCATGCTGATTTGTTGGAACCGGACCGTGCAGAAGAAATACATTATGTGCTTTATACGGACGAAACTCCCTATCGTATGCAGAAAGAATGGCTTAATGAAGTGCCGTTTGATATCTATTCTGTGAATGTGCATACAGGAAAAAAGCAATTGGTAGGACGTAGCTATCGGACAAGGCCGAAGTGTCAATGAACGGTAAATGGGCTGTGATGTATGATCCTGTTGCACAGGTATGGAATAAGTTTGACGGAACAACGGGTAAGGTTACCGATATTTCAACAGCTATTGGTTATCCGGTATTCGAGGAAACTTATGATAAACCGAATCCTGCGCCTGCCTATGGCATTGCAGGTTGGACTGCTGATGGTAATAATGTACTGATTTACGATGCTTATGACTGGTGGAAGATAGATTTAACCGGAGAACGTCAGCCGGAATGTTTCACCAAGGGATATGGCCGCAAAAATAAGAGATCTATCCGTAAAATGACCAGCAATATTGATAAGGAAGTTTTCAAACCGGACGAGACGGTTGTAGTCAGCGTGTGGGATGAGAATACGATGGATGAAGGCATTTATTCGCTTGACATGAAAGGTCGTTTGAAGAAGCTTGCGGAAGGTCCTTATATCTATGCGATTCATCGTTTCTCGGATAATCAGAAGTATTGCATCTGGAATCGTCAGAATATGTCAGAATTCCGTGATCTGTGGTGGAGCAAAGCCGATTTCTCCGATCCGATCCGTATAACGAATGCTAATCCTCAGCAAAGTGAATACAAATGGGGAACTGCAAAGTTGGTGGAATGGACAAACTATGAGAATAAACCAATAAGGGAATACTTTATCTGCCGGAAGATTATGAACCTCAAAAAGAATATCCCGTACTGGTACAATTCTATGAAACGCATTCAGGTGGATTGAATACTTATCATGCTCCGATGTTGAGCAGCGCAATGGGTGATGTGATGTATTTCGTCAGCAACGGATATATCGTATTCATGCCGGATGTGCATTTCACTATAGGAACACCGGGACAGAGTTGTTATGATGCCGTAGTAAGCGGAACCAAATATTTGATAGAGCAGGGGATAGCACATCCGGGAAAGATAGGTCTGCAAGGACATAGCTGGTCGGGATTCCAAACCAGTTATCTGGTGACTAAAACCGATCTATTTACTTGTGCCAATATTGGTGCTCCTATCACTGATATGGTGACCGGTTATTTGGGCATTCGTGGTGGAAGCGGTTTACCGCGTTATTTCATGTACGAAGAATGGCAAAGCCGTATGGGAAAGAATTTGTGGGAAGCCAAGGACAAATATCTGGCAAACTCCGCTATCATAGAGGCCGATAAAATACATACGCCGTTACTGATCTGGCATAATGACAAAGATGAGGCTGTGGCTTATGAACAGGGGCGTGCCTTGTATTTGGCTATGCGCCGTTTACAGCGTCCGGCATGGCATCTCAACTACAAAGGTGAAGGACATTTCCTTAGTAATCAGGCTGCCCAGAAGGACTGGACTATCCGGATGATGCAATTCTTCGACTATTACCTGAAAGGAACAAAAGAACCGCGTTGGATGAAAGAGGGTATTCATCTGAGGGAACGTGGCATTGACCAAAAATATGATTTACTAGAAAAATAAATGAAATGAAGAAACTATTAATGACAGTTATGGCTCTGTCTTGCTTTGCATTCAGCAGCTATGGACAGAAGAAGGTGGAGAAACAAATTATAGGTAAATGGTGCAATCCTTATACCTATCAGTCTACCGGTGAACTGAAGGATTTGAGTTTAAAAAAGGTGGGAAATGCTCTGCCGTCAATATTCCCTCTTTGGATTTGAAGACTTGGAAGATTGATAAAGATGGCTATTTAATCGTTGAAGGGTTTAGCAAAGGAGAAGATGGAAAGGTGGAAGTGTATAAGACACGTGAACGTATAGGTTACATAACACCTGATTCATTGGAATTGGTTGCGCAGGACGGACCTCCACGGTTGGCTTTCCTGTATCTGAATACCAAGTCTATCAAGAAGTTAGTCACTTCGGAAGTGGCTCCCGACAAGAAGTAATAAATCTCTCTCTTAAATAATTTAATGTTAATTAGCGAAGGCTAATGAAAATGCCCTGTCGTAGTGATTACGATAGGGCGTTTTTTCATTTATAGAGGATGATTGAGAAAGTCTGGTATTAGTGTAGCATTGCCAATGCCTTATTTTCCGCCGCTTCCATAATTTCCCGTTCTCCGGGTCCTTTATCGTTTATACCGCAAAGATGAAGTATCCCGTGAATAATGACACGGTGGAGTTCATTGTCATAAGAAGCGCCGAATTGTTCTGCATTGGTGCGTACCGTATCCAAGCTGATGAACAAGTCTCCGGACAGGCGGTCGCCCTCACAATAGTCGAAAGTAATGATGTCCGTGTAGTAGTCGTGTTGCAGATATTGGCGGTTTACTTCCAGAATTTTTTCATCGGAACAGAAAATATAAGCGATTTCACCGAGTCTTTTTCCATAGGAAGCAGCTACGGCTTTGATCCATTCCGTAGTCTCGTGTTTCTTGATTTCAGGCATTTTGATGCCTTCTGTTTGATAAGTTACAGCCATAATTGAATGTTATGATTTAAAAGAAAAATAAATAACTGATTAAGATAGCGGCTATGATACCCGAGAAGTCGGCTATCAGGCCACAGGTGACGGCGTTGCGGGTCTTGGTGATACCTACGCTGCCGAAGTAAACGGCAAGGATGTAGAATGTGGTATCCGACGCCCCGCGTACCACGCAACTCATGCGTCCTACAAACGAATCCGGCCCCAGTTCCTTCATTGTATCAATCATCAACCGTTGGCACCGCTGCCGCTAAGCGATTTCATCAATGCAGTGGGCAGTGCTTCCACAAAGCTTGTGTCGACTCCGCATAGTCCTACTACGTATCCGATACCTCCCACCAGAAAATCCATGGCTCCCGAAGTGCGGAATACCGCAATGCCTACCAGAAAAGCAACCAGATAAGGAATAATGCGCACAGCTGTCGTAAACCCTTCCTTGGCTCCTTCCACGAAAGAATCATATACGTTAATCTTCTTTCTGATACCCGTTAAAATAAACAGGATAATGACACTGAACAGAAGAATATTCGCTATCAGGGTAGAGTAAGTACCCATATCTTCCCGAGAAACACTTAGGAACAGGTAAATCAAACCGGAGAAGAAAAGACAGATGATACCCATTAAAATCAGAATGGGCTTATTGATCAGGTTTATCTTCTGGGCGATACTGACTGCTATGACCCCGACCAGAGTGGAAATGAAGGTACTTAACAGAATAGGAATAAATACATCCGTAGGCTGGGCAGCTCCCATTTGTGCCCGGTAAACCATGATACTGATCGGGATGATGATGAGGCCGGAAGTATTAATCACCAGAAACATAATCATCGGATTGGAAGCGGTATCTTTTTTCGGATTCAACTCTTGCAATTCTTTCATCGCTTTTAGTCCCAACGGGTGGCGGCATTGTCCAGTCCGAGCATATTGGCGGACATATTCATAAAGATAGAGCCTAACACCGGATGTCCTTTAGGTATATCCGGAAACAATCGGCAGAGTACCGGACTCAGGAAACGTGCCAGAGCATTAATCAGTCCGCTGTTCTCTCCGACTTTCATGATACCCAGCCAGAGGGCCAATACTCCCGTAAGTCCCAACGAGATTTCGAAAGCTGTCTTTGACGAATCGAATGTAGAGTTCATGATAGCCGTAAATATCTCCGTATCTCCCAGGAAAATTACTTTTATAAGGGCGATAATAAAGGCGACGACAAAGAATCCTATCCAGATGTAATTTAAAACCATAGTTGATAGCGTGTATATAGATGATGCAAAAGTAGTTATTACGTTTCAAATAAACTAATAACAGGATAAAAGGTTGTCTCCCGACACGTCATAGATGAAGACTTCGTTGCACAGACAGTGCTTCCCCGCTGGCACAACTGTGCCATCGCAGTGGCACGATAGTGCCAACAGGGTGGCATGGCTGTGCCAATACGTTGGCACAAGGTTGGCCCTATATTCTCTTAAATCTTTATAAATAGCCTTCCGATAGCTGCCATTCAGAGCGTGCCCGGAGTTTTTATTCGTTTTTCTTGTACTGAAAATGAATGTAAATCTCTATCTTTGTCTCCTACTTTCAAGAAATAAATGGAACAGGAAGATTTTAACATACGCGAACATCAGCTTACTTCAAGGGAACGGGATTTTGAGAATGCACTCCGGCCGTTGAGTTTTGAGGACTTTAGCGGACAGGATAAGGTGGTGGAAAACCTTCGCATCTTTGTGAAGGCGGCACGCTTGCGTGGCGAAGCACTCGACCATGTCCTGCTGCACGGACCTCCCGGATTGGGAAAAACAACGCTTTCAAATATCATTGCCAACGAGTTGGGAGTCGGTTTTAAGGTAACCTCCGGTCCGGTGCTCGATAAACCGGGAGATTTGGCAGGTGTGCTGACCAGTCTCGAACCGAATGATGTACTCTTTATTGATGAAATTCATCGCTTGTCGCCTGTGGTGGAAGAATATCTTTATTCTGCCATGGAAGACTATCGCATTGATATCATGATTGATAAAGGGCCTTCGGCACGTAGCATCCAGATAGATCTGAATCCTTTCACGCTGGTTGGCGCAACAACACGCAGCGGTCTGCTGACGGCACCGCTCCGTGCACGTTTCGGGATCAATCTGCATCTGGAATACTATGATGATGATATCTTGAGTAACATTATCCGTCGTTCCGCTTCCATATTGGATGTGCCTTGCTCGTTGCGTGCGGCAGGAGAGATTGCTTCCCGCAGCCGTGGGACGCCGCGTATTGCCAATGCCTTGCTCCGCCGGGTGCGCGACTTGCACAGGTGAAGGGTTCCGGTTCTATTGACACGGAAATAGCCCAGTTTGCACTGGAGGCATTGAATATTGACAAGTACGGTCTGGATGAGATAGACAACAAGATACTTTGTACGATTATAGACAAGTTTAAGGGCGGTCCTGTGGGAATCACTACCATGCTACGGCTTTGGGGGAAGATGCGGGGACGATTGAGGAAGTTTACGAACCCTTCCTGATAAAAGAAGGATTCATGAAGCGTACTCCTCGCGGACGTGAGGTGACCGAACTTGCCTACAAACATTTGGGAAGAAGCCTTTATAACAGTCAGAAAACATTGTTTAACGACTGATAGTGGGCGGTACCATTTCACCGGAATTGATTAAAGTAAAAAGTCGGTAGTATCTCCATTCTCCTCCTTCGGGAAGGAGGAGTACCCGTAGGGGGAGGTGTAGTGAATACATAAAACAATTATCTATGCACGATATAATGAATAAGCCCGAACTAAAATCCGTTCGAAAAGATCTAAGAAATATGAGTACTTCTGCCGAAGCCACTCTCTGGAAGTTAATCAAAGGGCAGCAAATAGATGGACTTAAGTTTCGTCGGCAGCATAGTGTCGGTCCTTATATTTTAGACTTTTATTGCCCGCAATTCCGGCTGGGGATAGAGTTGGACGGTGAAGTACATTCTACTACGGAAGCTATGGATTATGCTGATAATCGTGCACGTTCTCGTCAATGAGAAAAATATTTGGGTAATACGTTTTGAGAATAGAGTCGTATTTGAGAATCCTACGCGGATTGTGGAGGAGATTCGGGAGGTTGTGAAAAAAAGGAGAGAAAATCCTACCACCTCCCCCTACGGGTACTCCTCCTTCCCGAAGGAGGAGAATGGAGATACTACCGACTTTTAATCAATTTTGGTGAAGGTAGTATTATAATATCATTAATCTGATAAAATAGAACATGGCTGGACTGAAATCATTAGCAAAAGATACTGCGATTTATGGATTGAGTAGTATTGTCGGTCGATTCCTCAATTATATGCTGGTACCGTTGTACACAGCAGTTTTACCGGCTTCTTCCGGAGGCTATGGAGTAGTATCAAATGTCTATGCATTTACAGCTTTGATGCTCGTACTGCTCACGTTCGGTATGGAAACGGGTTTCTTCCGCTTTGCCAATAAATCAGGGGAAGATCCGATGAAAGTGTATGCAAACTCTTTGCTTTCAGTAGGCGGGGTATCCTTGATTTTCGTCCTTCTCTGTCTACTGTTCCTGCAACCGATCGCCAATCTGCTGGATTATGGCAATCATCCCGAGTTTATAGCGATGATGGCTATGGTGGTGGCTTTGGATTCTTTCCAGTGCATTCCTTTCGCTACTTACGTTATAAGAAAAGACCGATTAAGTTTGCGGCTATTAAACTGCTTTCCATTATCGGTGGAATCGGCTTGAATCTGTTCTTTCTGTTGCTCTGTCCGTGGCTGAATGTTCATTTTCCGGCAACGGTTTCCTGGTTTTATGATCCGGATTATCTGGTAGGTTATATTTTCATCAGTAATCTGATTATTTCGGCAGTGCAGATGTTCTTCTTTATTCCTGAATTGAGAGGCTTTGCTTATAAGTTGGACAAAGCACTGCTAAAACGAATGATAGTATATTCTTTCCCGGTGTTGATTCTGGGGCTGGTCGGTATTCTGAATCAGACGGTGGATAAGATGATTTATCCGTTTCTTTTCGAGGATCGTCAGGAAGGACTGGTCCAGTTGGGCATTTATGCGGCTACCAGTAAGATTGCTATGGTAATGGCTATGTTTACGCAGGCTTTCCGTTATGCATACGAACCCTTTGTTTTTGGAAAAGACAGAGAAGGAGACAATCGTAAAATGTATGCGGCTGCAATGAAATATTTCCTCATCTTCTCATTGTTGGCTTTCCTTGCCGTGATGTTCTATTTGGATTTGTTGCGCTATCTGGTGGCAAGAGGATATTGGGAAGGGCTGGGAGTAGTGGCTGTTGTGATGCTTGCAGAAATATGTAAGGGAATCTATTTCAATCTTTCCTTTTGGTATAAACTGACGGATGAAACACGTTGGGGGGCTTATTTCTCACTGATAGGATGTGCCATTATTGTGGTGATGAACATTGTGTTTGTGCCTGTGTATGGTTATATTGCTTCTGCGTGGCTTCTGTTGCCGGATATGGGGTGATTATGCTGTTGTCCTATTGGATGGGACAGAAGAAGTATCCGATTCAGTATGACTTGAAAAGTCTGGGACTTTATATCCTGCTTGCTGCGGTACTGTATGTGATTGGCGAACAAGTGCCGATTTCTGATCTTGTGCTCCGTCTGGCTTTCCGTACTGTGCTTTTATTGTTGTTTGTAGCATACATCGTCAAGAAAGATTTGCCGTTAAGTCAGCTACCTGTTATTAATCGATTTATAAAGAAGAAATAACTTATGAAGACAGATGAACGTAATAAATTCGCCATAAAGTCCTTTTTAGGCGAATATCTGGATTTGAGAAAGGATAAGGATAATGAACTGGCAACAGTTGATTCTATCCGTAAAGGTGTGGAGTTCAAGGGGGCGAACCTGTGGATTCTTATCTTTGCCATTTTCATGGCGTCACTTGGCTTGAATGTGAACTCTACCGCCGTGATCATCGGTGCCATGTTGATTTCTCCGTTGATGGGGCCTATCATGGGAGTAGGGCTTTCTGTCGGCTTGAACGACTTCGACTGATGAAACGTTCTTTAAAGAGTTTTCTTATTACGACCGCTTTCAGTGTGACGACGGCGACAATTTTCTTCCTTCTGGCGCCTATTGCCGGTTCGCAGTCAGAGTTGCTGGCCCGCACATCGCCGACAATTTATGACGTATTCATCGCACTTTTCGGTGGTCTGGCAGGTGTGGTGGCTCTTTCTACGAAAGAAAAAGGGAACGTGATTCCGGGTGTCGCTATCGCTACGGCATTGATGCCGCCGCTTTGTACGGCAGGTTACGGGCTGGCTTCCGGTAATCTGATCTATTTTCTGGGAGCCTTTTACCTCTACTTCATAAACTCCGTATTCATTAGCCTCGCAACTTTTATCGGTGTGCGTGTGATGCATTTCCAGCGGAAAGAGTTCGTTGATAAAAACCGTGAAAAGACGGTGCGTAAATATATCATCCTGATTGTGATTCTGACGATGTGCCCGGCTGTTTATCTGACATTCGGCATTATCAAAAGTACCTTCTATGAAGCGGCGGCCAACCGGTTTATCAACGAACAGTTGGGATTCGAGAATACGCAAGTGCTTGATAAAAAGGTCAGCTATGAACATAAGGAAGTCCGTGTTGTCCTGATCGGCTCGGAAGTGCCGGACGCTTCGATCTCCATAGCCCGCAGTAAACTGAAAGAGTATAAACTTGAAGATACCAAGCTGATAGTATTGCAGGGTATGAACAACGAAGCGGTGGATGTGTCTTCTATCCGTGCCATGGTAATGGAAGACTTCTACAAGAACAGCGAACAACGGCTTCAGGAACAGAAAGTCAAAATAACTCAACTGGAGACAACTCTCCAACAATATAAATCGTATGATGAAATGAGTCGTACACTGGTGCCGGAACTGAAGGTGCTTTATCCTTCTATCACTACGCTTTCCATTGCTCACTCGCTCGAAGTACGTAGATTCGATGAAAACGGATACGGTGACGCTGGCTGTCATGAAGTTTGCCAAACATCCGACGAATACGGAGAAAGAGAAAATCAGCGAGTGGCTGAAAGCCCGGGTAGGGGCGAAAAAGTTGAGGTTGATTACCGAATAAAGAATCTAAAAATAATAGCATGAAATTCAGACTGACCGCAGTTATTGTCCTTGCTCTTTGCTTGTCGAATGCTTTTGCCGATGAGGGAATGTGGCTATTGGGAAATCTTAAGAAGAATAAGCAAACAGACCGGGTAATGAGAGAACTTGGTTTGCAGATGCCTGTAAATAAATTATATAATCCGAAGAAGCCGTGTCTGGCGGATGCCGTTGTCAGTTTCGGCGGCTTTTGTTCGGGAGTAGTCGTATCGGAAGACGGGTTGGTGTTCACCAATCATCATTGCGGTTTCAGTAGTATCCAGCAGCATTCTTCGGTAGAACATGATTATCTGAAAGACGGTTTTGTAGCCCGTAGCCTCGAAGAAGAACTGCCGAATCCCGAGTTATATGTCCGTTTCCTGCTTCGTACGGAAATGTGACCAAGCGGGTATTGTCTGCCGCCAAACACGCCAAGACGGAATCCGAGCGGCGGGTGGCAGTCGATTCTGTGATGAATGTAATCGGGATGGAAGTATCGGAAAAGGACTCCACGTTGACGGGTATTGTTGACGCCTACTATGCGGGAAATGAGTTCTGGCTGTCTGTTTACCGTGATTATAATGATGTCCGTCTGGTATTTGCTCCCCCTTCCTCTGTCGGTAAGTTCGGGTGGGATACGGACAACTGGATGTGGCCGCGTCATACGGGCGATTTCAGCGTATTCCGTATCTATGCGAACACTCAGAACGGTCCGGCGGATTATTCTCCGGACAATGTGCCCTATCATCCGAATATGTAGCTCCTGTCTCTTTGGAAGGATATAAGGAAGGCTCTTTCTGTATGACGCTCGGTTATCCGGGGAGTACGGAGCGTTATCTCTCTTCGTATGGTATCGAGGAGATGATGAACGGCATCAATCAGGCTATGATTGACGTGCGTGGAGTGAAACAGGCTATTTGGAAGCGGGAAATGGACCGTCGTCCGGACATCCGTATCAAGTATGCCTCAAAGTACGATGAAAGCTCTAATTACTGGAAGAATAGTATCGGAACCAATAAAGCGATCCAACACCTGAAAGTGCTGGAAAAGAAACGTGCTGCTGAGGCTGCACTGCGCGAATGGATTCAGGCGCATCCCGAAGAAAGGGAGAAACTTATTCGTTTATTCTCTTCCCTGGAGCTGAATTATGGCAATCGTCGTGAGATAAACCGTGCCTTGGCTTATTTCGGTGAAGCATTTATCAATGGTCCTGAATTGGTTCAGCTTGCGCTTGAAATTCTGAACTTCGACTTTGAGGCGGAAGAAAAGCAAGTGGTAAGCCGTATGAAGAAGCTGTTGGAAAAGTATGACAACCTGGATACTGCCATTGACAAGGAAGTCTTTGCCGCCATGCTGAAAGAGTATCAAACGAAAGTGGACAAGAAGTATCTTCCCGCTATGTACGATAAGATCGACACGCTCTATAACGGGAATATCCAAGCCTATGTAGACTCCTTGTATGCAACATCCAATATAACCTCGCCTAAAGGTTTGAAACGCTTTCTGGAACGGGATACGACGTATAATCTGATTGAAGATCCTGCCGTATCTTTGAGTCTTGACCTGATTGTGAAATATTATGAGATGAACCAGAGTATTTCCGAAGCTTCCGAGCAGATCGAACAGGGAGAGCGCTTATTCAATGATGCCATGCGCCGTATGTATGCCGACCGCAATTTCTATCCCGACGCCAATTCGACCATGCGGCTCAGTTTCGGGACGGTCAGTGGTTATTCTCCTTTCGACGGGGCTACTTACGGCTATTATACAACAGTGAAAGGTATCTTTGAGAAGGTAAAAGAGCATGCCGGAGACATTGACTTTGCCGTGCAGCCGGAACTCTTGTCTTTATTATCTTCCCGCGACTTCGGCAGGTATGCCAACGAACAGGGAGATATGAATGTCTGCTTTATCTCCAACAATGATATAACAGGAGGAAACTCCGGCAGTGCCATGTTCAACGGTAAGGGAGAGTTGCTCGGTCTGGCGTTTGACGGCAATTGGGAAGCCATGAGCAGTGATATTGTATTTGAACCCGATTTACAACGATGTATCGGTGTGGATGTGCGTTATATGCTCTTTATTATCGAGAAATACGGGAAAGCGGGAAATCTGATAAAAGAATTAAAAATAAGGTGAGTTTGATATAACTTCATTCTCATGGGGTTGTGTCAAAACGTTGGCACAACCTCTTTTATATTTTACAGTTCTGCTATATTTTCTTTTGGCTATGCTGCTTTTTCCTCATGCATTTGGCAACAAGTTGCTATATTCCAATTATATCGGGT
>ENA-OQCK01000115-OQCK01000115.1-human-gut-metagenome-genome-assembly--contig:-NODE-115-length-44842-cov-7.680823_pt1 | contig 44842 bp, 45 predicted proteins | sample MGYA00242498_ERZ504578 | MGnify/ENA primary metagenome ERZ504578 (study PRJEB26092, sample SAMD00036229) | human gut metagenome | host: Homo sapiens | study: EMG produced TPA metagenomics assembly of...
CTCGATCGGAGTCTCCGGGTCCGGACGTGGGAGTAAAAGATATCCACATATTCCAGTCCCATCCGTTTCAAGCTCTGATCCAGCTAGCCATTAAATATTTACGCTTCCCCAATTCCCATACGTCCCGGCCACATATCGTAGCCCGCCTTCGTAGAAATAATCATCTCATCCCGATAAGCGCCCAAGCCCTTCTTCAATATCCGGCCAAAATTCTCCTCCGCCGATCCGTAGGCCGGGCCATAATTATTCGCCAAGTCGAAATGAGTCACGCCATGATCGAATGCGGCGTGAGCGATCTGGATAAAATTACTGAACACATCCACACTACCAAAGTTGTGCCACAATCCCAAGGAAACGGCCGGCAATAAGATACCGCTCCGTCCGCACCGCCGATATACCATATCCGCATAGCGATTCTCTTCCGCTTTGTAAAACTCCATATGCTCTTTCTTTTTTTAATTATTATATCTCATCCGGCCAAGGAACCGGTTTACCTGTCGCCTTAAACGACGGACGTTGCCCGTCCACTTTCCGTAAATACGTACCCAATTCCCCGGACAGACGCTTTACGATATCGGGATGCTGCCTTGCCACATCATTATGTTCCCCTATATCCTCCGGGATATTAAACAATTCCTTCTTCCCCGTCTCGTAATAATAGATCAGTTTCCAGTCTCCATTACGAACCGAGCAAGTCGGACCGATTCCCGGCCCGTCATTACCCCATATATTCGGGCAGTTCCAGAATAAGCTACGTCCCACGGAAGGATCTCCCGTACCTTTTAATAAAGGCATGAAACTGACGCCATCTATCGGCTGTACGGTCTTATACCCTTTATGCCTGCCATCTCCAAGATAGTAGGATAGAAATCCTCGATAATCAAGTATTTATCACATTTGCTTCCCGGCTTCACCACTCCCGGCCAACGCACGATCATAGGCTCACGGACTCCTCCCTCATAGGCGGAGCCTTTACCACTGTTCAAGGGATAGTTTTGCGTATGGATCTCGCCGTCACGCCATCCGGGCTCGCTGGAAAGACCGCCGTTATCGCTCATGAAGATCACGATCGTGTTATCCGCCTCGCCATTCTTCTCCAACCAGTCCATCAAATCGCCCAGACTCTTATCCATACCCTCTATCAAGGCAGCGTAAGCCGCCTCTTTAGCCGTTAACCCCTTATCAATATATTTCTGGTAAAAACGCTTGTCTTTATCAATCGGAATATGGATCGCATAATGAGACATATATAGGTAGAACGGCTGGTTATATTTCTTAGCCTTGTCCAACGCCTTGATCGCCTCCTGCGTCAAGGCCTCCGTAGCGAAGGTGTCGCTTCCCCAATACTTTTCCAATCCGGGGATAGCGTTCGGAGCGTAAGGTTTACCATCCTTGGTATGCCCGTAATTATTCTCGCCGAGGTAACTGGCGAGACCTCCGGCGGCATGCCCGGCTATATTGACCTCGAATCCCCAATGATGCGGGTCCTCCCCCGGGGTATCGATCGCCCCGAAATGCGCCTTGCCGCAATGGATCGTATGATATCCGTTATTCTTCAATATCTGCACGAATGAAGTACCCACAAACGTATTATTCGTCCCGCCCACTTGGGCCACGCCGTTATAATTCCAATCCGGCAGGGTAAGCACATCACTCTCCCGGTCAGTCGTCTTATCCTTAAAAAGTGTCCAGTTCGTAACCCGGTGACGGGCGGCGTTCGTCCCCGTGATCAAGCTACAACGAGTAGGCGAGCTGATACTGCTAGCGTAGGCTTGGGTAAACATCATACCCTCTTTCGCCAATCGTTCCATGTTCGGGGTCTCATATACTTCATTATAATGCGTCTTTTGAGTCCAGAAAGGCAAGGACGTATCCTCCCATCCCATATCATCCACCAAGAACAGGATGATATTCGGGGGACGACTGGCATTCTGGGCGTTCGCTACCGCCGATACCGACAATAAAGCGATAGGGATAAGCTGAGTCTTCTTCATGATTGGCAACGGATATTTGTATTCTACGAAAGTAGATATATTTCACCGAAAAACAATATTGTTTCATATACAAAATAATATTGTCTTATGTATTATACTTTTCCGGACATAAAATAAGGGGCCCTTGACAAAAAGAGTCCCTTACCTAATATCTTATACCCAATGATTTATCTGGAAAGCCTTAACGCAAACGATCCAAAGAACGTACCAGCGCCTCATCGGCCCCGATATTACGGATCGCCAGATAATCCAAGATCAGATTGACCAACGGGAAGGAAAGAGCGATCTTAACACTTACGCTGGCACCTTCATATCCCCCTTCAAGGAATAGATCAAGAAGGCGAAGAAACCATAAAAGCCCAATATCAGCAATGCGTTGAATACGCAAAGACGGATTTGCAGGATTCTTTTCCTATATAAGAAGATCGTCACCAAGGCAATGATAGCGATGATAGCGGTCAAGGCAAATAAGCCCCACGCCGGGTATAGTAATTCCGGCTCACCGATCATCGTGCTCAACCCGCTAGCATCGAACGAGAAGAGAGCGTCTCCTTGTTGCAACACGGCCAACGGCAAGAATAAGGTAGCGACCGTAAGCACCACGATAATTAGCAGGTAAACAGTTTGTATTCTTTGTAACATGGTAATTAGTTCGTTTTAAATGGAAAGGCCGACTCATTTGAGGGTCAGCCTTTCCGATGTTCAAAAATATTTCTTCTTAGAAGTTATTCTTCTCTTTAGCAGGATTCTTGTAATAAACCTTGCCATCCTCGTACTCTTGAGCGGCGATCAACGTTGATTTCGGAAGTTTCTCATAGTAGCGTGAAATCTCGATCTGCTCACGGTTTTCAAAGACTTCCTCCAAGTTGTCATTGTAAGAAGCGAACTCTTGAAGTTTCTTTTCCAGATCTTGTTTCATCTCAACACTAATCTGATTCGCCCGTTTTGAAATGATAGCGACTGTCTCATATACGTTACCCGTTTCTTCACTTAACTTCATCATGTCACGGGTTACCGTATTGGTAGGAGCGTTTGATTTTCTGTAATCCATTTTCGTTTTATTGATTAAATTCGCTTAATATGCATCTGTAATTCGCTTGCTGGCATAGTCGTAGAACTTCGTTACCTGCTTTACGTAGTTACCTTCCGGATACTCGTTCATGTAGTTGTAATACTCGTCAACCACATCCCGGTAACGGCCCTGCAACTTCTCCTCTACGGATACTAGCGCCAACTCGTACTTCGCACGGATGATAAGGAACATGAATTCCTCACGATACTTGGAATACGGGTAATTCTTCAAGGCGTTCTGCGCCGTGATCACGCAAGACTGGAAGTTATTCCCCATATAGGTACCTAGATTGAAATACAAGCGGGTGGCCATCAATTCCTTGTAAGCCAACTTCTCCTGAAGCTCGAACATGATGTTCTGCGCTTCCTCGGCCCGTTCACTTTGCGGATAATACTCCAAATAAAGTTGCAACTGCTCAATCGCCTTATACGTCTGCGACTGGTCTAACCGGGGATCCGGAGAGTCCAGATACAAACCATAACCGGAATAGAAACGGGATAATTCCGTAAACTCCCCTTTCGGATAGGTCGTATAATAGGTCTCGAAGTATTGCGAAGCCGTCTGATAATCTTTCTGACCGTAATAGCTTTGCGCCAACAAGTACAAGGACTCCTCGGCATAAGCTGTTCCTTTAAAGATTGTAACCAGTTCATCCAGCAGAGTAGCGGATTTCGAGTATTGCTTCGCGTTGAAGTATTTCTTCGCGTACGAATATTTCAATTCGTAATCCGTGCTCTTCAGTATCTTATTATACTCTCCACAAGAGGATAATAGTACTGTCATCATCATCAGTAAAAATACAACCTTTTTCATTCACATACTTTTAGCGTGCAAAATTAGTGCTTTTAGGCGAATAAATGAAACCCAAAACGTTAATATTTACAACTTATATAAATCGCTGGCAGCGATCAATTCCAATTTATTCGCTTTCAAAACCTCCGCGCACTTATTGACATCGTCCGGACGGATGATCACGTTAGCAGCGTCGCCTTGAGAAAAAGCGTACATATATTCAATGAAGATCCCGGCCGAGGTAATAATATCCATCGCCTTTGCCAAGGCTCCCGGCTGGTTGGGACAATGCAAGCATACCACGTCGGCCACGCTTACAGCGTATAACTTTTCACGAAGCACGGATATCGCTTTCTCCGTATCGGATACGATTAGGCGAAGGATACCGAAATCGGAATTCTCGGCTACCGTGAAAGCGGACATATTGACCCCTGCCTCCCCTAATATCTTGGCGACTTCCGTAAAACGGCCTTTCTTGTTTTCCAGAAAGATTGATAATTGTTTTATTAACATAGTACTTAATCTTTTAGAGGTTATACTAACTTACGTTTATCGATCACGTGTTTTGCCTTACCCATACTACGTTCGATACTACGCGGCTCCACGATCTTGATGTCCGGTTGCAAACCGATCACGCTCTGCATGCGGGCGGCGATCTTCTTTTTCAAGGCGATCATCTTGTTCATCTCGTCCGAGTAGTATTCTTGGCGAACCTCCACCTGTATCTGGAAGGTATCGGTATTGTTCATACGATCCACCACGATCAGGTAATGCGCCTCGAACTCCGGCAGCTCCAAAATTACGGATTCTACCTGAGACGGGAAAACATTTACGCCACGAATAATCAACATATCGTCACTTCTACCTAAAATACGTCCCATACGAACCGCCGTACGTCCACAGGCGCACTTCTCGTAAGTCAGCGAGGTCAAATCACGTGTACGGTAACGAAGCATCGGCATACCCTCCTTCGTAAGCGTGGTGAAGACCAACTCTCCTACTTGTCCCGGTTCCACCGGTTGTAAGGTATTCGGGTCCACGATCTCCGGGAAGAAATGGTCTTCCCACAGGTGGGTACCGTTCTGGCACTCACACTCGCCACCGACGCCCGGCCCGCAGATTTCCGTCAAGCCATAGATATCGTAAGCTTTGATATTTAGTTTTGTCTCTAATTCCTTACGCATATTCTCCGTCCAAGGCTCGGCACCGAACGCTCCGACACGTAGCTGGAATTCCTCCAAGGGAATACCGGACTGGTGGATGGTCTCCGCCAGATACAAGGCGTACGAGGCGTACAAGCCAAGCCCTTTGCACCGAAGTCGTGCATCAACTGGATTTGTTTCTGGGTATTACCGCTACTCATCGGGATCACCGTGCCACCGATATTCTCCACTCCGGCATGGGCACCCAAGCTCCGGTAAACATTCCGTAACCATAGGATACTTGCACGGAATCGTTCTTTGTCAAACCATAGGCGGTCAGGCAACGAGCCACCACCTCGGCCCAAATACCCAAGTCCTTACGGGTATATCCCACGACGATAGGCTTACCTGTCGTACCGGAAGAGGCATGCAGACGGACGATCTCGGACATCGGCACGGCCATCAAGCCGAAAGGATAATTATCACGCAAGTCTTGTTTTACCGTGAACGGTAACTTCGTTATATCATCTATTGTCTGTATATCGTCGGGAGTAATGCCCATCTCCTGCATTTTCTTACGATAAAACGGGGAGTTATGGTAAGCGTGTTCAACAACTCTTTTCAACCGTAGGCTCTGTAGTTTCCGCATTTCCTCACGGTCCATACATTCAATAGTTTCGTTCCAAATCATGGTATTTGTCTGTTATCTTTTAAAGTTAGTAGTCTAAATTCGCCGCAAAGTAACAACTTTTTTTAAATCGGTACTCTTTTGTTACGAAAAATTAGTCACGAGGCGATCATTTCAACTCCTTCACCTTGATATTGCGGAACGCTACCTCATCCCCATGATCCTGCAAAAGGATGTGTCCTTTCGGAGCCTCGCCGAAAGCACCACCCGCATTATAAGATGGATCAGCGTATTTACTGCCCTTCACCAAATCACGGAACTCCTTGCTGCCACGCTCGTACTCCAATACCTTCACACCATTCAGCCAGTGCTCTACGTGGTTGTTCGGGAATACCTTCACCACGGCCGTATTCCACTCTCCTACGCCGTTGAAACGGATGTTCTCGCTTTTCTTCAGATCATACAAGCTTCCAAGGGTACGACTACCGGGGAAAGTCGTGTAAAGCTTGGCATCCGGGTGCTTAGCGTCATCCAATAGCTGGAACTCCAAGCCGTAAGCGGAGCCTTTTTGCTTCTCTTGCTCGGTCACGAAGTATTTAATACCGCTGTTGGCCCCTTCGGTGATCTTAAAATCCACGCTGAACTCAAAGGCGGAATATTCACCCTCCGTAACGATATCGCCTCCGTTCGTAGACTCGCTACCGTCGGATTTCTGCACGATCAATTCGCCATCTTTCACCATCCATCCGTGATCCGGGAAAGCGTCTTTGTGCGCTCCACGCCAACCTTTCGTTGTCTTACCGTCAAAAAGGAGCGCCCAACCCTCGGCTTTCTCTTGGTCGGTCAATTGATTGATCGCCGGTGTAATTACGGCCATCGGTACTACCTTAGCTGTCTCTTCCGTACTTTGCGTGTTTTTTCCACCGCAGGCGCAAAGGATCATAGCGCTCATGGCGGTACAAATTACTAGTGTCTTCATGTCTTATTTATTTTTAATGTATATAATCAAGCAATGTGTGCGTCCACAAAGATAATTGATTTCATAAAAAATAGACGTATCTTCGCGATATAAATATTAAATGATTATTTATATGAAACAACTAAAGACCGCCTTGTTCGATTTTGACGGCGTAGTAGTAGATACGGAACCTATTTACGATTTATTCTGGAACGATGCCGCTAAACGTTATGGCTTAGGTATCGATAATTTCGCTGATATTATAAAGGGTACGACCCTACCGTATATTCTGGAGAAGTATTTTTCCGGATATACGGAGGAGTTCCGCCAAATGGTGACCAAAGAATCTACAGAGTATGAGAAGACGATGCCCTTGCCTCCCATGCCCGGCTCCATCGAGTTCATCCGTATGCTGAAGGAGCACGGCGTACAGATAGGCTTGGTTACCAGCTCGGATAACGCGAAGGTGAAACGGGCTTTCGGGCTTCTACATCTGGACAATCTATTTGATACCCTAGTGACCGCCGACCGCATCACGCAAGGTAAGCCCGATCCGATGTGTTATCTATTGGCGGCGAAAGACTTGAACGTATCTCCCGAGGATTGTATCGTATTCGAGGATTCTTTCAACGGCATACAGTCCGGGAAGGACGCAGGGATGCGTGTCATCGGGTTAAGTACGACGAATCCGGCGGAATCTTTAAGAGATAAAGTATATGAGGTAATCCCCAATTTCGAGAAAGTCACGTTCGAGGATTATTTGAGATGGTAAGCAATCGAGAAAAAGGAAATGATTATTTCCTTCATTCTTCACCTACCCCTTACACACACCCACACACATGTATGTGTACATTAATAATACGCGTATGCGTATACGTGCGTGTGTGTGTAGGAGCCGGTGAAGGAATGAAGGAATAAAGGAAACGCCTGTACCGTCAATGGGCTACACCAGTATCGGCGAGAGCCGGAAGCAGTACTGGTGTAACCCCACGGCTATACTGCCGTGGGGCTGTGACTATATTGGGATCAGAAACTATATCCTACGCGAACACCCAGCATGGCCTGATCGAAATCCTTGATGATATTATACTTCACCTCCAATCCTATCGAAAGATTGTCGGTAGCATAAACCTCACCGCCTAAACCGATATTGGCTCCCAGACGAGTCTCGTTATGAGAAAGGCCATGGCCCGCATCCCAATTCCAAAAGGACAGACTAAGCCCCGCTAATGGATAAAAACCGAACATCTCACTTAACTTCACTACATAATGAGCATTCAAGTCGATCGCCCAAGTGCTGTGATTGTCATTCTTTACGAAATAAGTAAGAGAGGGGCTCAAACGTACCGCATCCGTGATACAATAGCGGTAATCAACTCCTAACGTGGCATTCTTCGAATCGAATCCATAACCGATGTTAAATCCCACGGCAGATTGTCCTTGCTGCGTCTGCGCATAAGCTCCCAGACTAAAGACTGCTAACATCAGCATCATTACAAACTTTTTCATACGCTTTCTTTCGTTTAGTTCAACATTAGATTATTATTGGTATTTATTTTACTTTCAGTCGATCGCCGGCACTCTTCACGATGCTACGGTAATAGTCCTCGTCATATCCGGGAAAATCGGGAGACGCAGGCTGGCCGTACGGATTACGCTTGAACTGTCCGTTCACCTCTTTCTTCACGTTTCCATCGATGTATTTTACCAGCAAATACTCACCCAATTGCTTCCAGCGGGCGGTAGCGGAGTCTGAATTAGTCGTGCTATACCACGTCAAGAACTTGACAGCCTCCGCCGGGTCCTTGGCATACAACTCCTGAGCCGCCTTATCGATAGCCGGTACGGTCTCTTGATAACCATTCTCCAACTCCTGCTGTACCTTACGGATATCCTGAATCATGAAGCTATATTTATGGTAAGCCATATTAGCCACCCAGTTATGAATCCAGAAAGCGGAAGTCCAAGAGAAGTTCAGCAAATCGCCGTTTCCCACCCGATAGCACTCCGGAACATCCGTTACCGACGCATATACAGGAGTGAAGACCGCCATATCAGCGTCATCCACGGCAAACCACAAGATACCACCGATAGCGTCCGGCAACCAGTTACGCATTTGTGGAACAATCACGAAGCCCGTTTGTTGCGTCGCTATGGCACGTTCATTCGTATATTCCTGCCCGTCTACCTCGAACGTCATCGGCCGCCAGCGGTAAGGAACCTTATACGAGCCGGCACCGGCATCTTTCGTCATATCCAGATCCGTTCCCTCGTAATGGTCGCGCATGCCATTCTGTACGTCTTGAACGGAAAGCTTACGATTCGGCTTCACATACAGAGGCATCGGCTCCTTGGAAGGATCACCCTTGATAAAATCCGTATACTGATCCATCGTGGTATCATATTTACGGAAGAAAGACCATACACGAGCCTCGCATCCACGCAAGGCGCTGAAATCATACGGGCAATAAGCTTGGCGAAACTGAAATCAGCATCCTTTCCCTTGAAATATCCTTTCTCACGGGCGAAAGAAACCACATCCGGCGAGTACATGCAATTCTCCTTATCGTCAAACGGTATCTGCTGGATGCGGGACTGGTTGGCATGCGCCGAGATACAATCGTCCGGGATGCGGATCGCTACCCAAACGGCACCTTTGTTACCCGGTCCCTTACCGATCATCTCCATCACCCAAGCCTCGTTCTTATCGGCGATAGAGAACGTCTCGCCACTGCTGTAATAGCCATATTCCTTTACTAAGTCCGTCATGACCTTGATCGCCTCACGGGCCGACTTGGAACGTTGCAAAGCGATGTAGATCAAGCTACCGTAATCCATGATACCCGTCGTATCCACCAATTCATGACGTCCGCCGAACGTACTCTCCGTGATAGCCACCTGATGCTCGTTCATGTTACCCACTACGGAATAGGTCTTCTCCACTTGGGCGATCTTGCCCAGCGGTTTCCCCGTATCCCATTCCTTCACTTCCAACATGGCACCCTTCGGCCATGTACGGCGGGCCAACGATACATCTCCCATACAGGGAATGCGAGTCCGCCGCATAACTAATCATTACCGAACCGTCTGTCGAAGCCTTCTTGCCCACCAGCAAACCGGTACAGGCGATAGCCTCCACCCCGGATAACAAGGCGGCGCAAGCGGTTAATAAAATCCAACTCTTCTTCATATAAATAAAGTTTTAAGCAAATAAAAGCATATATACACCGGCGCCGCAACAATAGCCGATCAACGCCAAGATAGAGAACCGTTTCGTATAATACATAAAATCGATCTTCTCCAATCCCATTACCGTAACGCCCGTAGCCGATCCGATGATCAAGATGCTACCACCCGTCACGGCGCAATAGGCCAAGAAGGTCCAGAAACCACCGTCCGATACGAAGAACTGGGCGTAAGGCGATAAGTCGGCCACCTGCTCCACGATCGGGTACATACCCATCGTAGCAGCTACCAAGGCTACGTTATCCACGCAGGAGGACAAGGCGCCGATCACGAAGCTGATCAGATACGGCTCATGCACATGCTTATCCAAGAAAGCGGACATGATCCCTAGCTGCCCGGAAGTCTCCAATGCTCCCACGGCCATCAAGATCCCCAAGAAAAAGAAGATCGTAGCCAAATCGATATTCGGCAACAATTGGGAAATACGGAGTTTCTGGGACTCATGCATATGCAGCTTGCTATACATCAAATCCGTATAGAACCAAAGGATCACCAATCCCAGCAAGACGCCCAAGAACGGCGGCAAGTTCGTCACCATCTGGAAGACAGGCACCAACGCCAAGGAAAGCACGCCGATCACAAAGATCATCCGACGTGAGCGGTTCGGTATCTCTGGTATGTACTCGTCGCCTTGCTCCTCCTCGCTCAACACACGCAAGGTAGATCCTTTCTTGAACAACCAGAAATGGGCGATCGTCAACGGCACCAACATATTAACCAAAGCGGGGATAAATACGTGAGAGATCTGGTGCATCGCCGAGATATTCTTTCCGACCCAAAGCAAGATGGTCGTCACATCACCAATCGGCGACCATGAGCCACCGGCGTTCGCCGCTATAATCACCATACAGGCATATTTCAAACGATCCGTACGATCCGGTACCAGCTTACGCAACACCGCCATGATCACGATAGCGGCCGCCAAGTTATCCAACAAGGCAGAGAAGAAAAAAGTAGCGAAACTTATATACCACAACAGCTTACGTTTATTCGGCGTACGGATATACCCGGTCACGGCCCTAAAACCACCATGCTTATCCACGATATCCACGATCAACATGGAACACATCACGAAGAAAAGCGTCTCGGAGACGTTTCCTAAATGATAAACAATCGCACGGTTCGATATAAAATTAATAAATTGCTCATGCGGGGGCAAGCTGGCCATCTCCGGGTTCTGGGTCAAGAACTCTTGAAAGATCGTACTGGAGCGTTCGACGAAAATATTGTAGGCATCGAACATCAATATCATCCACATAGAGATAGCCATGAACAACGCTATGGCCGCTTTATTTATTTTGATCTTATCCTCCAAGGCAATAGCGAGGATTCCTAAGACAAAAATGACAGGCATTAAAATGAACATATAATCAAGATTTTAATTGTTTATATAGAAGCTGTATCTCCTCCGGCCAAAGCGCCTCGTCCGGGGTCTCTAGGATTAAGGGCATATTGTCGAAACGGGGGTCCGCCATGATCATGCGGAAGGTATCAAGGCCCATCAAGCCTTTACCGATACTCTCGTGCCGGTCCACACGTGATCCCAGCTCCTTTTTAGAATCGTTCAAGTGCATACCCCTTAAATAAGAAAAGCCGACCACCTCGTCGAAATGACGGAATGTCTCGGAAAATCCCTCCGGTGTCTTTATATCGTAACCGGCGGCAAGCGTGTGCGCCGTATCGAGGCATACTCCCACCCGGCTCTTATCCTCTACCTCGTTTATAATATAGGCGATCTGCTCGAAGGTATATCCCAAGTTCGAGCCTTGCCCCGCCGTATTCTCTATCACGGCACATACGCCACTCGTCTGAGCAACGTGATATTGATCGACTCGGCGATGCGAGACAGGCAGGTATCCACCTCCATCTTCCCCAAATGGCTTCCGGGATGGAAATTCAGCATTTTCAGTCCCAGTTGCTCGCAGCGTGTCATCTCGTCCAGAAAAGCATCACGGGATTTCTGCAATCCCTCGGCGTCCGGGTTCCCCAGATTGATCAAATAGCTATCGTGCGGCAAGATACATCCCGGATCGTAACCGTACGCTTCACACCGCTCCTTAAATAAATGGATACTGTCCGCCTTCAACGGCTGCGACTTCCATAGCCTCTGATTCCGGGTGAAAAGGGCAAAAGCCTTCGCACCGATCTCATGGGCATTAACGGGGGCATTCTCAACCCCACCGACCGCACTCACGTGAGCCCCAACATACTTCATAATAACCTAACTTTTCTTTTTATTTATACTAATGTTCATCCTCAGTCTTACACCCGCAAAAACCAAACTCCTCCATCGCACGTTCTTGCGGGGTGATGAAATAAACCATCTCGCACGGGTACACAACTCATTCGCCGAGTTATAGATCTCGGTCTCTATGAAGATGGCGTTCCGTTTCCGGTCTGTCATCCGTCCCCGTATCGTCAGTTGGGGCTCGTCCGTAGAGATACTCTTCATAAACTTGGCGTCGAGGCGTGAGGTCACCCCGGAGGTCTGCAACTTCCTCAAGACCACCCAGCCGGCCAACTCATCCATCAGCGTAGTCTGTATACCTCCGTGCAACGTACGTAGCCATCCTTGGTAAGTACCTTGCGGCTTCCAGAACGCCACGATATCGTCACCATCCTCAAAAAACTCCATATGCAGCCCCAGCGGATTGTTCGGAGCGCAACCGAAACACATATAACCGTCCAGCCCTTCCCACGGATTAATTATCTTTTTCATATCACGAAAACAATATTTATATGTTTTTTGTTGCTCAAAGTTAACAAAAAAGCCGGCTCTTGAAAGGAACCGGCTCTATAAATATCACAAAAAATACTCAACACGACTTATTCCTCGATCTCCGGTTGAAGGAAATCCACGAAGCAAAGGGCGGCCAACGCCGTTCCATAGCGTTTCTCGATCGTAATTCCCTCGGTGATAAAGTTAAGCTCTCCAAGATAATACTTCCCATACGTCTTCTGATGAAGATCGTTAATAACACGGATCAGACGAGACTCAAGCTCCTCGATGCGGTAACGTCCGCTGACCTCACACACAAGGCCACCAACCTTCTCATCAAAGTTCTCATCCTTATACATCCATGCGTAAACCACACCAGCAGACACGAACTCATCCTGATATCCATGGGATACAGCCATGATCGTTTTCATTTCCGAACCAAATGGAGGAAGGTCTAGTTCATCCATGGTTGCCAGATGTGCCGTAGCGGGTATCACTGACGAATACGTCATGATATTGAAATCAGAGATACCGGCGTCATAAAGAGCCATGTGGTAAGAACCAGCGTGTTTCTCCAAGTCTGATTCGCCACTTCCTTTTGTAATAAAAAAGGTGTTTGGAATTAAATTCCCAACTTTCTTTACCATCTACAAATATGTTTTACTAATTAATAAAAGCTTAAGAGCGCACAAAAATAGAAACTTTCGCGATATATAACGCATAGTTTTCCCTATAAAACTTTAGCCGCAAACATATTTTCACTAAAAAATCATCACCGAACCCAGAACTTTCATCCCCTCAGCTCTGTTTATATAGTAAATCAACATAAAAACTAGAAGACAATGCTTACATTATGTTTAAGTTTATTATTAATGATCACAAATAGTCAAATAACAGATAAAAAAGAAGAAGTTATGAAATTCGAGTTAATCCAGTTACCGTACGCAAACGACGGTTTAGAACCAGTTATCAGCAAACAAACAATTGATTTCCATTACGGAAAACATTTATTGAACTATGTAAATACCTTAATAAGCTGATTGAGGGCACGAAATTCGAGAACGCTCCGCTGGAGCAGATCGTTCGTGAGTCTGACGGAGCCATTTTCAACAATGCCGGCCAAGTATTGAATCACAATCTATATTTTACCCAATTCTCCCCGAACGGAGGTGGCGAGCCTACGGGTAAGCTAGCCGAGGCTATCAAGTCTACGTGGGGATCGTTCGAGAACTTCCAGAAAGAGTTCGTGGCCGCCGGTACAGGCTTGTTCGGCTCAGGATGGGTATGGTTGGCTAAAGATAAAGACGGCAAACTTTCAATTACCAAAGAACCCAACGGTAGTAACCCGGTCGTTAAGGGATTGACTCCGATCATGGGATTCGATGTATGGGAGCATTCTTACTATCTGGATTACCAGAACCGCCGTGCGGATCATTTGAACGCATTGTGGAGGATTATCGACTGGGAAACCGTTGGTAAGAGATATTGATTTAATTTGATGTAAGTTACGTGTAGAGAAGAGCCGCCCGGGAGTTTTCCCGGACGGCTTTTCTCGTTCCCTTTTGAAAAAAAATGCCTCCAGCTATTGCATCGTAAGATATTATTACTACCTTTGCACCCGCAAACGAATAACAGATGCCTCTTTAGCTCAGTTGGCCAGAGCACGTGATTTGTAATCTCGGGGTCGTTGGTTCGAATCCGACAAGAGGCTCTAGAAAACATATTGGAATGGGCAGTTACCAGAGTGGCCAAATGGGGCTGACTGTAACTCAGCTGGCTTTCGCTTCGGTGGTTCGAATCCATCACTGCCCACGAATAAAAAGGACTCTTCTTAGAGTCCTTTTTTGTTTCTATCCATAAAAAAAGTCCTTCCCTATCACTAGGAAAGAACTTTCAAAAAGCAAGGGAGATTCACTCCCTGCCAAATCCCCATCTATTTAAACGATCAAACCGACCTATTTCAAATTTAAGGCGCTTCTCTCGCAGCTATAGATGCTTTTGCCGGAGTAGACTTGCGGGAACAATAATTGAATTCCACAGACTTATCGCCATCGAATGACTTCCATTTTAATTTCAACTTAACCGTCTTACCATTCGTATCCGGAAGGCTATCCAATTTAAAAGCGACCAGTCCATCCGCATATGCGCCATATACATCGCCATAAGCATTATGGCGGAACTCTACCTCATAAGGATTCTCCGGGTCCTTGCCTGTCAGTAGGTTTACAAAATGAGCCTTATTGCGGTCTCCCCAGATCGTCCTGAAACGGAGTGTCAGATATCCGTCCTCGGCGATGGTAACCCAATCGTTCACGATCTCCACAGGGTCGGAGCCATAGATCGAATCGTTGCTAGTCACCCCCAAATCCGGAGCGATTGGTTTTGTAAGGATACTGTCGATCCAATTAATATTTACGGCCTTGCTGTAAATTCCGCTAGACTCGTTCGTCTCGTCAAAATTCACCAACGCTCTCACCTCCTTCTGCCCGAAGGGAGAAGAGGTCATATTGACAGGCAACAAGGTCGTGCTATCATCCAATTGAAGAAAATATGAACCATCATCGACCGGCTTAACCGTCACCAACGCATTCGGCAACACTTTACTGTAAGGATAATCATCATCATCGTCCAAGCAAGATTGAAACCCCATAAAACAAGTAGCCGCCATTACACCTACAACTAATTTCCTAAAATTAAAGAATCCGTTCATAATACTTCCTTTCTAAGTTTATCAATTAAACTAATCAACCTTTTAATTCTATAAAATTAGAAATGCGTTTTAGGGCGGAAATGCTGCATATGCGTATGTTAATTAAACCAAACAAGGCATGGTTCCTTATTTCACGGCGAAATTATACTCGAAAGTATACTTATAAGAGCTTGCGGTTCCTCCGTCATTCTCATCGATAGTCATACCCGTTATATAATCTCCCACGGTGGTATAGGTGTATTTGTACTCAGCTTTCACCTCGCTCTGGTTAGGGATCGTATAGGTGTAGGCACGGATCGGAAGATTCCGGTTCTGGATACCATATAACAAGTTCAGAGGAGTTACAGACTCAAAGCCAACCGGCGAGAAAGAACCGATCACTCGCAGAGGGAAGTTCTTAGGAGCCTCCGCCACGCTATACTCGTACCTCATCTCCCGGCTATCCAATGACTGGGCATATAGAACCACGTTGCCGTTCTCCCATGTATATTTCTCGTACTCCGGATAACTTCTCTCCTCGTATCCCGTCCCAAACTCTTTCGGCCAACGGGCATTCCAAGAAGTCAACACCCAATTCGAGCCTGAATAACGATAGGAATATTCATCGCTTACATAGATCTCGTTGCTGGCGTATGGATTCTCTTGAGAGATCTTCTTACTTGTAATTACATTTCCGCTTAATGTATATTCCTCTATAACCTCACCGGAATGAATGCCCGTGACAGAGAATTTACCATCCGAATAAATGAACAATAACTTATCCACTCCCAAATTTATATTTGAGATCTTGCCATCGCTCGTATAATTGATATCAGCGGTAAAAAGCGGGCTTGAAGCTCCGTCTTTATAACAAGAAACTTTCGTTAGCTTATTCAATTCCGGAACAACGGGATCGTCATCGTCTCCGCAGGCCGTCAGGCTAGCGGCCCCTATTAGTAACAAAAATAGATACTTCTTCATCATTCTTTCGTGTTTTAATCTGTTACGGCAAAAATAGGGCTTTTAAATGAATAACCACGAAAGTAACCTATTTTAAGTATTCCTGTTTGAAAAAATGCTTCTAAAATAGTAGTTTTGCATCATCAACATCAAAGATAACGATCTATCTTAAAATAGTTTACAATAAGCAATAATGTAAGATAAACAATATCTAAAATTTAATAACATGAAAATGAAACAACTGACAGTAGCGATGATCACCCTCCTACTCACCGCCTCTTGTAGTGAAAAACAACAAGATTACCCTTTCCGGAATCCGGATCTTCCCTTGGAGGAACGTATCGACGACTTACTATCCCGGTTGACACCGGAGGAGAAAATCAGCCAAATGATGAACGTAACCCCCGCCATCGAGCGTTTGGGAATCCCGACTTACGACTGGTGGAACGAGGCTCTTCACGGTGTGGCTCGTGCCGGACGTGCGACCGTATTCCCGCAAGCGATCGCCATGGCGGCTACCTTCGACGATAACGCCGTTCACGAGACCTTCACGATGGTCAGCGACGAGGCCCGTGCCAAATACCACCAATACCAGAAAGACAAGGAGTACGACCGTTACAAAGGTCTTACTTTCTGGACCCCGAATATCAATATCTTCCGTGACCCTCGCTGGGGACGGGGTATGGAAACCTATGGCGAGGACCCTTACTTGACCGAGAAGATGGGCGTAGCCGTAACCCGCGGATTGCAAGGCGATGATCCGAATTATTATAAGACACACGCTTGCGCCAAGCATTACGCCGTACACAGCGGTCCGGAATGGAACCGCCACGAATTCAACGCAGAAGCTACCCCTCGTGACTTGTACGAGACGTATCTTCCGGCTTTCGAGGCATTAGTTAAGGAAGGCGATGTACAAGAGGTAATGTGCGCCTACAACCGTTTCGAGGGTAAACCTTGCTGTAGTAGCGACAAATTATTGATCGATATCTTGCGTAACAGTTGGGGGTACGACAATATCATCCTGTCCGATTGCGGTGCTATCGATGATTTCTGGAGGAAAGACAAGAATACGCCTCGCCATGAGACGCACCCGGACGCTGAGAGCGCATCCGCCGACGCCGTATTGAACGGTACCGACCTAGAATGTGGCGGTAGCTACCGTGCGCTAAACAAAGCCTTGGCCGATGGTAAGATCTCGGAGAAAGATCTGGACGTATCCTTACGCCGCCTACTGAAAGGCCGCTTCGAGCTAGGTATGTTCGATCCGGACGAGCGGGTTCCTTATTCTAAGATACCTTACAGCGTAGTCGAGAGCCCGGAGCATATCGCCAAGGCACTGGATATGGCACGTAAAAGTATCGTTTTGTTGAAGAACAAGAATAATATGCTTCCTCTGGACAAGAATATCAAGAAGATCGCCGTAGTAGGACCGAACGCGGCGGACTCTACCATGCTATGGGCCAACTACAACGGCTTCCCGACCAAGACCGTCACGATCGTGGAAGGTATCCGCAATAAAGTCCCGAACGCAGAGGTTATCTACGAGCTGGGTTGCAACCATACCGCCGATTTTGTCGTGACAGACCTAGGTAGCCACGTATCTTCCACGGCGGGACAGGGTTTCGCCTCCGAATTCTTCAACAATACCGAGTTCGAGGGTACCCCCACCTACAAGGGATTAGCGAAAGAGCTTCATTATACCACCGGAGGTAACACCCAATTCGCCCCGAACGTGAACTTGACGAATTTCACGGCTCGCTTTACGGGTGAATTCGAGTCTCCGATAGATGGTCCTGTCGAGTTCAAACTATCCGGAAACGACGCATTCCGCCTGTATATCGATACGGCTAAAGTCGCCGAGGTATGGGAAAACGAATATGGAGCGGAAAAACTCTATACGCTAAACGCTAAGAAAGGTGAGAAATATCCCATAAAGATCGAATATATGCAACGCACGGGTAGCGCTGACCTGAACTTTACGGTAGGCGTACGCACACCCGTAGATTTCCAAGCTACGGCCAGCAAGGTTAAAGACGCTGATGTCATCGTATTCGTAGGTGGTATCTCTCCACGTCTGGAAGGTGAGGAAATGCCGGTAGACGCTGAAGGTTTCCGGAAAGGCGACCGTACGAATATCGAGATCCCGGCCGTACAGAAGGAAATGGTCAAAGCCTTGGTAGCCACCGGAAAGCCTGTGGTATACGTGGTATGTACGGGTAGCGCGTTGGCATTGAACTGGGAGAACGACCATGTAAACGCTATCTTGAACGCTTGGTATGGCGGACAAGAAGGTGGAACAGCCGTGGCCGACGTTTTATTCGGAGACTATAACCCGGCCGGACGCTTGCCGATCACGTTCTATAAATCCGTAGACCAGCTTCCAGACTTCCAAGATTACAGCATGAAGGGCCGTACCTATCGTTACATGACGCAGACTCCGCTTTATCCGTTCGGTTATGGCTTGAGCTATACGACATTCGATTATAAGAACGCTAAGTTGTCAAAGGATAAGATCGCTTCCAACGAATCGGTTACCCTCTCCTTCGATATCGCCAATACAGGCAAGATGGATGGTGACGAGGTCGCTCAGATCTACATCAAGAACCCGAACGATCCTTCCGGACCGCTAAAAGCGATGAAAGCATTCAAACGTGTGAACGTGAAGGCTGGCAGCGAACAACCGGTTAGCATCCAATTGGAACCGAAAGCTTTCCAATCCTTCAATGACAATACGCAGACCATGGAGGTTCGCCCGGGTAAATACCAAATCCTATATGGAGGTTCCTCGGACGATAAGACACTGAAAAAGATTGATTTAGTAATTGAATAAAAACACTATTGTATTCACGGCTGAACACAATAGTATTCATAGAAAAACACAGTAGTATTCACAATCGAATACTACTGTGTTTATGTATGAAGGTAATGATCAGAATTTTTTAATCAAGAAAGACGGATTGATACGCATGTAAACCCCTGCCGTAAAACTCGTGGCGCTTCCCATCGGTTGTTTTACTCCATCCGCATCATTCATATCTCCGGAGAGATGATGAAAAACATCCACATCTACCCTATCGAGAAACCCTTCGTTAGTTGCCGGGAATATTCCACCCCCAGATAGATCATTTGCGGACGGTCGAACGTACCCCCCTCATCAATCATCGAGGCCGCCCCGAAAAACGGGCTACCAAACATAGAGATGAAATCCTTGCAGGTCCAATACGACGTTTTCACCCGAAAATCATAGATATCGGCGGAAGCACGGGCATACAAGCCATATCCGCTGTCAAAAGGCCATATCTCTCCCGCTTGCTGATAATAACCGGTAGCATCCAGTTCCACGTTCAAGTTCTTGAAAATACGATGTCCGGTATTCCATACACCTCCGACACCGATCGCACCATTCATCAAGGTTTGCACGGAATTGTTGAAGATCGTGTCGATCTCGCCTCCCCTATGCTGCACCAATCCTTGCACCGGCGTATAGAAATGGAAACGGGAAGCCGGGTCGTTGTACTTTACCCGTGAAGAGATCCCGACGGTAAACGCCTCTTGATGCACATCCTCCCGGAAAATAAAGCTCTGCCAGTTCACCCACACATCCAAGTCGAAAGCCTTCGAGTCATACAACAACTGCAAGCCCGCCTCGGGATCGCAGGTCAAATTCAACTCCGGATTATAAAGAGGCTCTATCAAATTATGGTTGGAAGCGCCGTAAATATTTCCCAGCACGATGTTCACATGATCCGAGAGGGCCATCTGCGCCCGGAAATAAGGCAACACATGTACCCCTTTTTGGTATTGGTCTCCCTTCCAATAAGCGATATCCTGATAAGCCATGCTCGGATATTTATTCGCCCCATGATAGATCAACATATGGACACCCGCCTCCAACTTGATATTCCGCAAGGATAATAAACCGCTTTGCCTTGTACCCAAAGCCCCGGCAACGAATACCCTTTGGTAAATTTACCCGTATACTCGTTATCCTTGAAGAAGCTAATATTATCCAACTCTACGGACAACTCCCGGGCCTTCTCCGTCGATATGATAATCCGTCTTATAGACACGATCCGCGATCTGCGCCTTCAGCGAGGGAGACCAACTCCCCAATCCCATCAAGCAAAGACCCACAATGAGACTCCTAACACCTATATTCTTCATCACTCTTAAAATTTCTCGCGAACATAAACAAAATACACTGAAAAAAGAAAGCGGGGAAACGGAAGTTTTCACCTCGTTTCCCCGCTTTTTCGTCTTATTTTAAAAATTTCTTTCTTCTAAAATTTAACGTCTAGGGATAGCTTCTTTAACAACCATCTGACGACCTTCGTACTCAGCTTGGTTCAACTCCTCGATAGCTTTTTGAGCCTCTGCAGCGTTAGGCATCTCAGCGAAAGCGAAGCCCTTAGAACGTTTTGTGTCACGGTCAACAATGATTTTAACTGAGTCTACAACACCATACTCTTCCAGAATCTGTTGTAAGTCTGATTCTCTTACCCGATAATTCAGGTTTCCAATGTAAATATTCATACGAAATGATATAAAAAATAAAATTAATAATAAAACAGGATGGTTGGTGAAGTCAATCTCTAAAGAAGTATTATCATCGCTGATGAATAAATGCTAAAAGATAAAAGAGCTATACAAACTATCTTTTGTTCATGGCACAAAGGAAAGCATTCTATTTGAATTAGCAACTATAAAACGATAATTATTTTCAAAAAAACATTCAAGCTCTTTATAACGTCTTTGTTGTTCTAGTCAAATAGTCCTAATTTATAGAAATTTTGACCAATTATATCAACGATATAGCCTAAAACTATCTCAAAAATCTCGTAACTTTGCGAAATTATTATTTGAACTAATAAAAGTTATGGATTACGCGATCATTGCCGCCGGCGAAGGCTCCCGCTTGGCGCAAGAAGGTGTTAAGTGGCCAAAGCCTCTGGTTAGACTCAACGGTGTCGCTCTGATAGACCGGTTGATAGACGTTTTTTGAAAAATAACGCAACCTCTATCAGTATCATCGTAAACGAGGAGATGACCGAGGTACAGGATTACCTGAAGGCCCTGCGACTACCTATACCCTTTTACCTATTGGTAAAATCCACCCCCAGCTCTATGCACAGCTTCTACGAGCTGAGTCATTATCTGGACGGTGATAAGATTTGTTTAACTACTGTAGACACGATCTTCAAGGAAGAAGAGTTCAGCGGCTATATCCAACAGTTCATCCAAGAGGATAAACTGGACGGATTGATGGCCGTCACTGATTTTATTGATGACGAGAAACCCTTATATGTAGAAACAGACAACGAACTTTACATCCGGAATTTCCTAGATCAGGCAGACGGTGATTGCCGTTACATATCGGGAGGTATCTATTGCTTGAGGCGTCCGGCTCTGGGTGTATTGAACAACGCCATCTCGCAGGGAATGTCGAGAATGCGCAATTATCAACGGCAGCTCATCGCCGAGGGGTTGAGGCTAAAGGCCTATCCTTCAGCAAGATCATCGACGTGGATCACGCCGATGACATTTTGAAAGCCGAATCATTTTTAAAGTCATAAAGAATACTGTCTAACAATGAGTAAATTAACTTTAGCAGGTATCCGCAGAGGAAATCAATTCTCCCCCAATCATATCGGCAACGACGCGGCGATCTTCGCCTTGACAGCCCAGCATTTACGAAAATTGGGATGCGATGTAAACGAATATATCGAATCGGATCTGCTGCTACAAGACCCGAAGGAAAAGGGTATCTTTAATATGGTAAGAGACTGGAAGTCCATCCATAAGCTGCAAGAACTAGAGGATAAAAATTATTTCGTGGTGAACTCGGGTTACGGGATCGAGAATTGTACCCGTGAGAAAATGACCCGCCTCCTATTATCCAATCATATCTCCCATCCGGAAAGCTTAATCTTACGGACAGATGAGGATCCGACAGAAGCCCTTGAGAAAGCCGGTTTCTTTAATTGCTGGATCAAACGGGGAGATTTCCACGCCATTCATAGGGAAGACGTCACCTACGTAAGAAACCCGGAAGAGGCGAGAAGCATATTGAAGGAATACGCTATCCGTGGTATCCCGTCGGCGGTAATCAATGAGCATCTGGTAGGCGACTTGGTGAAATTTTATGGGGTAGCGGGGACTGATTTCTTTTATTGGTTCTATCCATCGAACATGCATCATAGTAAATTTGGTTTAGAAGTTATCAATGGTACAGCGAAGGGGATCCCCTTCGACGAAGCGCAGCTTCGTCTGCTTTGCCACAAGGCAGCCGAGGTATTGAACATACATATTTACGGGGGAGATTGCATTGTCTCCGAGGATGGTGTCATGCGAATTATCGATTTCAATGATTGGCCTAGTTTCGCCCCTTGCCGGGAAGAAGCGGCTCCAAACATCGCACGTCGTATCTGGGATCTTATGCGAGAACATATCTAAATCGTTTTAACAAAATCAATCATGAGTGAGACTAAGTCTACTCCCAGTCTGGAGTCAACCTTAAAATCTTTGGACACCGAGGAGTTTATCGATATTCATTTCTATCGTCCTATTGGCTACCAATGGCTTTGTTCTTTAATAAATTGGGGGTATCGCCCAATAGTATCACGATCGCCAGCATCTTTATCGGCATAGCGGCAGGTATCTGTTTCTATTTCCAGAGCCTCGCTATCAACGTGATCGGCATGTTACTGTTAATCTGGGCAAACTCGTATGATAGCGCAGACGGACAATTGGCCGTATGACTGGACAGAAAAGTGCTTGGGACGTATCTTGGACGGTGCCGCCGGCGATTTCTGGTTTATCGCTATCTACGCGGCAATCTGCTTACGCCTCACGCCGGAATGGGGAATATGGATCTGGCTATTGGCGGCTACGACGGGATTCTTCCATAGCAAGCAAGCGGCCATGGCGGATTATTATCGCAATATTCACTTGTTGTTCTTGAAAGGTAAATCGGGTAGCGAGCTCTCCCACTCTCCCCAATTGAAGGAGAATTATAAGAAGATGAGTTGGAAACATGACTTTATCTATAAATTGTTCGAGACCTTCTACATTAATTATACGGTAGGTCAAGAAGCATGGACACCTAAATTCCAACACATGATGAACATCATCCGTGAGAAATACAACGGACAAGCGCCGGAATGGTTCCGTAAGGCTTTTCGAACAAAGAGCCTGCCATTAATGAAATATACGAATATGCTATCATTCAATACCCGGGTGATCGCTTTGTTTGTCAGCCTTTTCATCGACATGCCTTGGCTGTATTTCGTATTCGAGCTGACCGTATTAAACTCGATGTTGCTCTATATGATCAAAAAGCATGAGCATATTTGTGAAGATTTCAGCAAACAGTTATAACGTTTTTTACCCCATTCGATTATGTTCAATTTAGACAAAGTAAAAGGAATCCTCTTTGATTACGGCGGAACGATAGACAGTAACGGCATGCACTGGCAGAGGTGATCTGGATGGCGTATGAGGCTTGAAGGTTCCCGTATCCAAAGCGGTTTTCCGTGATGCTTATGTACATGGAGAAAGAACGCTTGGAAAGAATCCGATCGTGAAGCCTCATCATACGTTTCTGGATATGCTGCGCTTGAAAAGCGATTTACAAATCCAATGGCTGAAAGAGAACGGGCATTTATCCGCCGAGGCGGTTACCCCGGAGTTACCGGAACAATTAGCGGATTGGTGTTACGAATACGCCCGGAAGGCAATCGATAGCGCCCGCCCCATTCTGGAGCAATTAGCGGAACGTTACCCATTGGTATTGGTATCGAACTTCTATGGGAACATAGAGTCCGTGTTGAAAGATTTCGGTTTGGATCATTTATTCGGCGCTATCGTGGAATCGGCGGTCGTAGGTATCCGTAAGCCGGACCCGGCGATCTTCCGATTAGGAGTGGATAAACTGGGATTTCCCGCCGACGAGATTGTTGTCGTAGGTGATTCCTATGATAAGGATATCGTCCCCGCCACCCGGATCGGATGCCAGACAATCTGGCTAAAAAGTATTGGTTGGAGCGCTTATAAAGGAAATGAGACTGCCGATATCGTATTATCCGACTTCACGGAAATAAAGCAAGTATTCGCTTTATAGAATATACATTTTAGACCAGTATAAGCTCAGAAATGACCTTTTTTGGTACTGATAGCATCCTAACTTTGCATATAAAAAAGTTAGGATGCTATGTTTTTAAAGAAATACATATGGCTTTCTGCCGCTACGCTCCTCACGGCTTGCGACTTAATCGACTATCATCCGTATGACGGCCGTCTGGATTCCGATACTTCCCGGGAGATCAACCCGACCAATATCGAGCGTATCGAGAAAGTCTGCGAAGGGAAGGACACGATCCGTTTTATTTTTATGGGCGATACCCAGCGAAGTTATAACGAGACGGAAGATTTCGTCAAGTACGTTAATCAATTAGATAGCATCGATTTCATTATCCATGGAGGAGATTATACAGAGTTCGGCCTAAAGAAGGAATTCGAGTGGAACGATGATATCTTGTCCAAACTAAAAGTGCCTTACGTAGGTTGATCGGTAATCACGACGTGATCGGTAATGGCGACCAAGTATTTCGTAAAATCTTTGGGAATGAGAACTTCTCGTTTGTCGTGAGCGACGTGAAATTCGTATGCCTCAATACGAACGCTATCGAGTATGATTATTCCCATCCGGTACCCGATTTTAATTTCCTAAAGAATGAGATAGCGGATAGTACCCGTAATAAACGCACGATCGTAGTCATGCACGCCCCTCCCGGGAACGAACAGTTCGACAATAACGTGAAAGACGTGTTCCAACTTTATATCAAGACATTACCATCTTTAATGTTCTGCTTGCATGCGCATAACCATTGCGTATCGGCAGCCGATTTGTTTGAGGATGGTATTATCTACTACGGTTGCGCCAATATCGCCAAACGAAGTTATCTTCTTTTTACCTTAACCCCTGACGATTATATGTATGAAGTGGTCAATTTTTAAGCTTCTCCTCTTAACTTGTGTCTTTCCCCTTACACTCCATGCGCAAGAGGATAAATACACGAAACGAGTGCAACGGTACGAGAATGCATGGCAACGGGTCATCCCCCGCTATACGAAAGTACAATTCGCAGGTTCCATGGCGATGCTCTCCGTGGGTACCGGTTGGAATTATTACCGGAATCATTGGGAAACGGATATGTTGCTGGGTATCGTCCCCCGCAACGCGAATGATCATGCGAACGTGACTTTCACCTTGAAACAAAACTATTTTCCTTGGAATATCGATCTGGGAGAAAAAGTATCTTTCGAGCCTCTTTGTTGCGGTATCTACGTAAATTTCCTATTTGACCGGGATTTCTGGGCCAAGCAACCGAATAAGTATCCCCCGGGATATTATTGGTTCTCCACCCGCATCCGTAACCATATCTTTATCGGGGAGCGGATCACGCTCAAACTGAATCCAAATAGTAGCTGGCATAAATCCATCAGCTTCTTCTATGAGTTGAGCACTTGCGATTTGTATATAATAAACGCTATCGGCAACAGCTACTTGAAGCCAAAAGATTATTTAAGCCTTTCATTCGGGGTGAAACTACAGATCCTATAAAAGCAAGAAACGGAAGACATTCACTGCCCTCCGTTTCCCTAAACTACATAAAACACTTAAAAGAACAAACGTTGTCTATCAGAACGCTAGACCTAAGCGGATACCCCAGTTATTCAAACCATCGATATGATAGCTGAGGACATCCCCCTTGTTGGTAGCGTAGTTATAATAAGCGGCCATATGTACGCCGATCTGTTTCTGAGGTGTGAAGTACACGGTCATACCGATCTCGGGAGCTACATAGAATCCCCAGTTACGATCGTAAACCTTCAACACGTTCATGTAGGTAGACATCTCACTATAGCTAGCACCTAACTGAGCGCCAACATACGGCTGGAATTGTCCTTCCGGAGCGAAGTTATAACGGAAAGCCGCGCCAAAAGGTAACTGGAAGATAGAATGCTGTTGATCGGAAGTGATTACGGATGTTGAGTTTACCGGAATCGTCTGGCGGTCCACATACTCATTATTTGTATGATAAGAGATGAACGCACCTATAGCGAAATTAGGAATCACATAGTAACCACCCTCAGCGTGAGCACCCCAACCGCTGGTCTTCTTAGAAAAGTCTTGACCGAACGGAGAGTTGATTTGCCAGTCTACATTGAAATACGCGTTTTTCAAAACCTGGGCGCCAGCAGAGTAGGCATCGCCATACAAACTACGAGTAAAGCGATTAACTTGATTGATTTATTTATCTTTTTCATAGAATCTCAAACTTTTAATCATTCGAATTATTATTTCTTTACGTACGGAGATTGTACAAATGCTTGCTCGATAGCACGAACAGCCAGCTGAGTATCGAATTTATCGGAACCAGACAACAAGCCACTCATGTAAGCAGTCCAAAGAACCGGAAGTTTAGCGTCTGCCTTAGAAGCGGCAGGAGTATCCAAATCCACTAACTCTGTCAACAAGGAACCTACACTATAGCTATACACTACAGGATACGGGTAATACCAATTTCCCCAACCTGGTCCCCAGTAACCCGGACTCCAATATCCCGGATAGTTCCACCACCAGTACGGGTAGTTGTAGCCATCGTTGTAGTCAGCGAAATATTGAGTACTTTGTACGTAAGAAACTTGCAGACCTAAGTCGGCGTTATCTTTGTCTAGCGTGCGTTTGAAACCGCGGCTTTCCATATTATTCACCAACGTAGTGATAATATCGTCTGCTTCATTGGCTGTCCAGAACTGAGGTTTCTCGCTTGTGCCGATAACCAATACACTATCCGGAATGTAGAACGTAGTGAACGATTCGAATTTCGCGTCCTTATCATGATTCGTGAACACCAGAAAATCATTGTCCAATTTCGACATGTCCGGGTCCTTTTGGCAAGAAGCCAGCAGAAGAACTAACAGAAAAAAAGGAAAAATCTTTCATCTCATTTTAACGTTTAAAACAGTTTATACTATTATTTGTGCTTATATATAAGTCACTATTAAAACAGCATGAGTTGAAAAAGGTTCTAAAACTATCCTTTTGGGTGTGTTAATTAACATATCCTAACCATACGACGGGCTTATGGTCACTGTAGTCTAAATTAGGAGAATCATAAGTTACACCCTTAAAATCAGGAGAATAAATTATGTAATCAATTCGAAATATACGCTTTAATTGACGAAAGGTGTACCCGAAACCGGAGCCACAGTCACGAAACCCATCCGTTAAATCACCTTTCACGGTACGGTACGTATAAGAGGCCGGTGTATCATTAAAATCACCGCAAAGAATCACGGGCCCCTCCCCGGCATCCAACATCTGACGGATATAATCCGCCTGAGTAGCCCGTTTCACGAAATTCTTCTTCATCTGAAAAGCCATATGGAAGGCGGCCTCGGTTTCCTCCAATTGTTTACCCTCGGCATGGGCTTGGTAAAGACGAGGCTTTACGGCATTCACGCTAGTCGTTTGGAAATGGTTATTAAATACACGAACACTATCCCCTTGGATATCCATGACGGCAAACAAGGATTTATTGCTAGACTCCGGGTATAGGATAGACTCAAAACGAAGGATCGGATATTTACTGAAAATAGCGTTGCCCGCCGCTTTCGTAGCCGAACGGGTAGAGCAATAATACGGTAGGAACGATAAGTCTTGGCGACAGAATCCATCCGCAGGGCCGATTCAACGGGGCATTCTTGGAGGCAAACGATATCCGGGTCCTCCTTTCTCAGCCAATCCGCTATATTAGGAAGCTGTTTCTTTCCGTCCGTATTGAAATTATTCACGTTATAGGTAATCACCTTAACCGCTTCTTTCCCTATCGGAATCTCTTTAGGGAAGACCCGTATCTGGAACATCGATATCAAAAACTCCCAGTTCAACAATAACGCCGCCAAAGGTACCCAGCACCAATGACTCCTAAAGACACACCACATCAAGAAAAGACATAGATTGACCGCCAATACCGGTAATAACACCAATCCGGGAAACGAGATCCACTCCTTCCCTTCCGGATTAATACGTCCGGTAGCGAATCCGGCTATGGCCACCACGGCAAAAGCGATCGTAATCAACACAAATAAAATATATATCAACTTCTTCATCCTTCCTATCCTGCGATTTAAACAAAAAAGGGACTATCCGGAAAAGACAGTCCCCCAATTCATACACTATAACCTGTCCGCTTCCGGCAGGGATAGCTTTAAAAAACTTATCGAAGCGTTCCTTGTTGAGCCTCTTGGATCATCTTCTGATTAGCCAAGATCACGATCTCAACACGACGGTTCAACGAACGACCCTCGGGAGTGTCATTGCTAGCCACAGGATCATGTATACCTTTGCCTTCATAAACCATACGATCCGTACTTACCCCCTGCATCATCAGGTAATCGTAAACGCTCTTCGCACGTTTCTCGGACAAGGTCTGGTTATAATCCACCTTACCGGTGTTATCCGTAAAGCCGATGATTCGGATATCCGTATCCGGATTGGCCTTCAAACTGGTAGCGAAGTTACGCAAGGCACTCTTGGAAGCGTCACTCAACGTACTCGAGTTCGTGGCAAACAAGATACCGGAGTCAAAAGTAACCTTCAAGGCCTCACCATTGTTCACGCTCTCGATCTTCGTGTCCTCAGGCAGGGTAGCTTCCAGCTCCTTCTTCTGCTTATCCATTTTCTTACCGATTAATGCACCGGCTGTACCACCTACAGCCGCACCGATCACGGCACCCAATGCGGTATTTCCAGCCAAGGCACCAACACCAGCTCCGACAGCGGCACCACCGCCTACACCAATCGCCGTACCCTTCGCCGTGTTATTCCACGTTCCGCAACTCGTAAACACCACTGCCATACATAGCAGTAAAACAGATAATAATTTAATGTTCCTCATCATCTTCTACAATTTCACTTAAACAACTTTATATATATAACAAATATCAATCAAACATGTTGATCGAATCGCAATATTCAAGTTCTCCTTGTACTATAAAAGTGATTTCCTCCGGTTCGAATTTGCCTACGCCGTCTTTCTGGGCATTCTTAATTACATAATTTACAACCTCTTCCTCATCGATCTCGATCTCATCGTCGCCATCATCATCTAGCATGCCATTAGATTCATAGAAGTCGTAGATCAAGTCTACGATATAGTTGATATCGTCATTACTGAACTTTCCTTTCAGTTCTTGGGGAAGATAATTCTGGATAAATTTTACGGAATCATCCTCGTCGTAAAGTAGCTCGTCATTGTTCGTGCTCATAATTAATCTTGTTTAATTGGTTTGTATGGCTGCAAATGTACAGAAATATTTCTATTTACACAGGAAAAATAGGCTACCGCATCAATTTTCACAAATAGATATCCTAAAATAGAGGCGTCTTCCTCTCATTAAAAAGGATATATATCATATGTCTTTCTAAAAATGGGCCTAACAGTAATCAGGATTGCTAATGGTAAAAAAACACGATTATATCAATAGCAATTCAAGAGTTTATTAAATTAACATCCTTGTCCTCCCCTATTTCATTCCAGAATCGCTAATATAAAGATAAATTAATAAATAAGAATAACATTTCAACATAACACATATGTTATATGAAACAAATCAATTATATTTGTCATATAAAACAAAAAAACACCAGCCATGAATGATAAATATAATTATAAAACTATTTATACTACAGTAAAAGAAGATATTCAAAAAGGAGTATATCCAACAGGTACACTTCTTCCTACAGAACTTACGCTGGCTGATAAATATTCCGTTTCTCGCCCAACAGTCTCTAAAGTATATAACCAACTCCAAAAAGAAGGATATGTAAATAAAAAGAAAGGACTTGGGACTCTAGTCCTTTTCAAAGGAGATACAAAAAAAACATATACATTTGGACTATTGCTTCCTGGTGCCGGAGAATCCGAAATCTTTTCTATAATCAATGATCAAATATTAAAACAATCCGAGCTTATGCAATTTAGCTGCCTTTGGGAAGGGGCAACAGCCAGTAATGCAGACATTCGACGCAATCTTATTGAAACCTGTTGCGACAGTTACATAAAAAAAATGTTGACGGGATATTTTTCTCCCCCTTGGAACGAGTGCCTGACGCTGATCGCATTAATGAAACTATATGCAATAAAATACAACAAGAAGGAATCCCCCTTATTCTTATCGATCGGGATATTGTACCCATACCACAGAAAAGTCCTTTCGATGTCGTATGTCTTGATAATTACAGCGCAGGTGCCATAATGGCCCAGCACTTAATTCAAGCAGGTTGTAAGCATATTTATTTCTTTCATCGCCCAGATTCAGCCTATTCCGTCCGTATTCGTTTTCTCGCAGTTAAAGATACGATACAGGAACAAGGACTGACATTCAACGTACAAAATGACTTTTGTGGTAATCCTGAAGACTTAGATTTTGTTAAAACAATTCCTATAATAAAAGGAGAAACCGGTATTATCTGCGCCAACGACTCAACAGCGGCTGTCCTTATGTCGTCATTAGAAGCTATCGGACATAAAATAGCCTCCGACCTTCTAATTTGCGGATTCGATGACATGAAATATTCACGTCACTTGAAATGTTCACTTACATCGTTTATACAACCATGTAAAGAAATAGCCAACACCAGCATCGATTTAATGATAAGAAGAATCAAGTGTAATGATAGATTACCTATGAACGTCTATCTAAATGGCCAAATTATCAAAAGAGATTCTACCCGTTTCATTTAAAAAGATGCAGTTCTTTTTAACAACAAAAGCACATGCACGGTAATATGATAACCGTTATGTGCTTTTTCTACATCCCCCCCAATCAATCTACAAGAAAAAAACTATTTATCAAACTCATAAACTCTTATATTGTATTCAAAGATTATATTAATTCAGTTTATCAACAAATTCTCATTAAAAAAATCTGTAAAATTATTGATATAACCATTCCCTACCATACCACAAATACAAGCACCCAAAGCAGCCTCTTCTCGGCAAGCAGAAACCTGCAAATGACACTTGAAACGTTCCTCCAAAATTTGGCATAGCAGAGGATTTCTCTTAATTCCATTTCCCGAACCAACCAATATAGTTTTTCGCTCTCTAACAGAGTTCGGCAATAACTGGTAGAAATCATATAGTTCTTGGCTCATACCTTCTAAAAAACCTCGAATTAAATTTTCAGGATGCCAGTTCAGACAAGATATATTCATTATTTTTCCTCGTTTTTCGGGATGCGATCTCGTACCACCAAACAATGTCTCCACCCGTATATCATCCTCCTGAACTTCTTTATATGGAACTGAAACCATAATCTTATACAAATCTGTATCATCCATTTCTTCACCAGTATAAAGCTTGATCGTCTCTGAAAAAAATTTCTTTAATAATGAGAATGAACAACCACCACATAACGCAGCACCAACCAAAATATATCCTCCACCTGGTAAAGGACGCGTATCCAAAAGTGGGACATTTACGTAATCTTCCGAATAAACAGAAATTTGGCTACTAGTTCCAACAGTTATATGGATAGAGTGCCTTATATCACGGATAGATCCAAGGAAACTGGCTTGATTGTCTCCGATAGCAGTGTAAACCGAGATATTTTCATAATGTCCAACTCGGGAAAAAGCTTTACCAATTTCTGGCAAAATAGAGCTATCAATTCCCACATTCCACAGAGCTTCTTTATCAAAAGCCAATTTTTCTTTATCAAAAAAACCGAGACTAGCAGCGTTAGAACAATCAACCAAAGGTTCACATTTACCTGTTAATCGCATTGCGGTATAGTCCATAATAGTACATAATTTCACCGCATTTTGTGGAACCAAACTATTTACTTTATTGTAATAATGCGTGACTAAACCAAAACCTGTTGATAATGGAAATCCGGTCTGCTTAGAAAGATAGGCCGCATAACTCATACCATCTTTATAAAGAAGACTTCCACGCATATCTTGCCATGTATATAACGGACTAACAGCCTCACCCTCAGCATTAACATACAATATACCATGCATTTGCCCAGATAATCCAATTCCTTTTATATCCGGATATTGGATTCGAAGTTCTTGGATCAGATCTAACACAATATCAACTATAGCATTCGCATCCTGAACCTTCTCCCATACATTACAAGATAGCATATCTGTATTGTTAATTTTTGCTATCGATACGATATCTTTAGAAACAGTATTATAAACTATTCCACATATCGAACTTGTTCCTATATCAATTCCTAAAAAATTCATAATTTATATCAATAGTTTTATACCAAAGAGATTATTCCAATTCTATATTTTTTATTCTAATCATTAGGAATAGTAGATAAATGACACAGACTGTCAAAACAACTACAGCCCCAATCTGCCCTCCAAAAATATCAGACATGAGTCCCATAAATACAGGGAAAATAGCACCACCAAAAATCCCCATGATCATCAAACCTGAAATTTCATTATTCCGTGACGGCATGTATAACAATGCTTTAGAAAAAATAATAGAGAATATATTTGAATTTCCAACTCCAATCAAAGCTACACAAATATAGATACTCATGCTATCCATACTTATATAGAGGCACGAGATACCAATAAATATCATAACAACACTCACGACAAAAAACTTAAGGGAGAAAACTTCGCCATAATAAATGTCCCGGATAAACAACCGAAAGTTCGAAACAAGAAATAAAGGCTAGTCGCATATCCTGCCTCAGCCAATGACATTCCTACTTTCTCCTGCAATAGCTTTGGCGCAGTTATATTCACACCAACATCAATACCAACATGCACCAAGATTCCAACGAAAAACAGAAGAATGGTCGTGTTTCCCAATAGCTTAATACACTCTTTAAAAGATGACGATTCATTTTTCTCTTCCGCTTCCACAATATCGATCATAAACAAATAAACGATAGCTATGATATCTATCGCCGCAAAAATATAAAATAGCAACTTCCAATCACCATAACACAACGCAGCATGTACGGCAATCAACGGAGCGATAAACGAAGCGATAGCCTTTATAAATTGTCCCAATGTTAAATAACTCGGTAGTCGGTCTTTGCACACCATATTAGCCAACAGAGGATTCAAAGAAACCTGCATAAGTGTATTTCCGATTCCCAAACACGAGAAGACAAAAAACATAGCCACATCATTATAAACAAAGATAGGAATCAACAATCCAATAAACGTAATGACCATACTTAATAATACAGTTTTTTTCCGTCCGATCTTGTTCATTAACATCCCGGTCGGAACCGAGAAAACCAGAAACCAGAAAAATACCATTACGGAAAAAGAATTGGCAGCCGTATCAGACAATCCAAAATCTTGTTTTACATAATTAGTCGCAATGCCAACCAAATCTACAAATCCCATCGTAAAAAAAGTTAACATTACCGGGATAATATGACTTATCCTATTTTCACTACCCATAATCACAATTTTAAATTTAAAACAATCACAAAAGCGGAGACACTTTTATATTTCTAAACTTAACAGTTCCTTGTTTTGCATAAAACCATAAATAGTTTCCTTTCTTTTCCGGTAACCGATTTACGATACAACGGCGATCGCCTATACAAACATCAATAATGTCATTTTTCATAATTATATCTACTTTAACCGGTTCGTCCAACCCAGGCACAACCTCGATAAAAGCATCCTCACCCAAACGAACCGTACGTTTATTAGGATTTAAACTAAGCTTATAACCATCATTTGCTTTATCTTTCGCTCGTAAAAACAAACCATACTCATCACTATTACTTACCGGCTCAATCTCCAAAGTAACCCGACAATTATAAGGTATATCTTTAATATAAGCACCACCAATAGCTCCCTGGGCATCAAGCAATACTTCCCGGTCTGATACCTTCTTGCGTTTTCAGCCTCCGTCAAATTCACATGCAAAGGAGATCGAGTAGCCCAAATAGCTTCTGTCGGGAACTTAGTTGCCAAATCGCCATTCGGCAACTGATAGGCTTCACGCAAAATAATACTACCACCAAAACGTTCCGGACCATAATCTTTATTTTCTCTCTTACTCGGAACCCATCCCGCAACAATCCGCCGATTATCTTTGAATTCCGCTGTTTTAGCAACATTAACCCATTGTTCCAGTAATGCCTGTGATTCCGGATATTCCCACGGACCATACGGATTCCGGGATTTCACATAATATGTATCTCCTCCCTGTCCATAAACCAGATAATACCAACCGTTCCATTGAAAATAATCAGGCATTCGGGAACATCTCGCATTCCGGAAATAAGGGGTTCCTGCACTTGCCAGTTTTTTAAATCTTTCGAAGTCAAATGCACCAAACATCCACGCCCCTCACTGATGACATAATTATCAGTCTCGCTGGAAACAAACAAATGAAATACACCTCTTTATCAATTATCACTTTCGGATCACGAAAATGCCGCTTACTATATCCGGGAGCAGAAGTATAAAAAGGATTCGGTTTCTGCTTCTTGAAAGTTAAACCATCCTTACTGACAGCATAACTCAACTGCTCATTAATCTGATCATCTTGGGTAATCAAGCGAGTCGCATAAAATGCATAATATTGCTTACCATCAAAAGTAACCGAACCGGTACATATAGACTTTTCCCAGTTCTCGTCTATCCCTATAGCAATCGGATGATGCCTCCAACTCTTTAAATCCGAACTAGTACTCACGCACCATTGGTGACCACCTAAGCCATTCAAGGCCGAATGATGTCCTTCATCAAGCAACCAATACAAATAAAAAACCCCATCCTTATAAAAAGGGATACAATCACCAACAAACAGATTATTTCCCGCTGGTGTAAAATATTGGATATTATCTTTAGGTTGAACTTCCGAATCATATTTTACCGAAAACTGGGCCTGTCCTATCGCACAACCAGCTATCATCAATGCTATTGAAATAAAAATCTTTTTCATGCCATTAAATTTGTATTATTTAATTAATTCGTTTTTTAACTGTATAATCGATGCCTTCAATAAGTTCACAGCTCCTGATTCGGCATACAATTCAAATGTTGTGAATTCATCATCCGGATAACATAGAGAGGTCATGGCCACACGTCCACCCGAGGCAAATAATTCTATCGAATTTTGATCGAATAAAATAAGCCAATCCGATACCGGCGTCTCCGAGCGGTAACCTGCGCCCATTAATTGTTCGAAACCTTCGACTGACGGTTCAATCTCTAATCCACTGCGGTCTATATAATAATAGCTCAACTCATTTTGGTAACCGATGGTCAGAACTTTTCCAGATCTCGTTTTTAAGCGGATTCCATAATTATCAGCTTTCCAGATAGCCCTATTATCGCTATTATCAAAATTCAACCGCATAACAAAAGATTCTCCCGGATAAGGGAACTCTTTTCTCAAACCGTTTTCATCCGAAAGTTTCACAGGCCCGACCAAACAAGAATCCGCATAAAAAGCAGATAATCCGGAAGGAATAACAGAGGCCAACATATAATGTCGCCCTTCCTCTACCAAACCTAACCGACGAGGAATTATCATATTTCCACGGCCAACCGAGGTTGGTAATAAATTAGCATATTCCCAGCAACTCATCCAACCTAGAAATATACGATCATCCCCATTAAGCCCGCTAAATGTAGATCCCGCATAATTATCTTTTCCATAATCCAACCACAATTCCTTCGTTTGTGTTATTTGAAATGAAGTCCCATCAAAATCACCTATATAATAACAGGTTGACGGTGTACCATTTCCCAACCCGTTCTCCATATTTACCAATAGTACCCATTTCTTTATCTCTTTACCTTGTACCTTCATCGGGAAGAAATCTGTCCCTTCCCAATTAGCACCTTGGCTTGTCGCATCTTTAAACTCACTTAAAAAATGCCATTCTTTACAATCCGAAGACGCATAGAATAAGACAGAAGAACCCGAGGAAACGGTCATGATCCATCGCCCGTATTCTTCGTACCAAGAGACATGAGGATTTCGGAGATCACATTCAACAGGATTAGGCAGATCTATTTCCCCCTGTTTTATCCAAGTCCGGCCCTTGTCCAAACTATACGCACTGAATAAAGTTTTAGATAAATCTGGATTAGCATAGGTATAGAATGCCAGAAAAGGACGCTCCATCTCGGATCCAAAGCCGGAGGTATTCTCCTTGTCTACAACAACACTTCCGGATTTAAGATACCCCAAACTATCAGGAAACAATGCGATGGAATCTCGCTGCCATCGAAACAAATCCCGGCTTACAGCATGTCCCCAATGTATATTCCCAAATACATTTCCAGAAGGATTATATTGATAGAAAAGATGATACAATTCATCATCATATACCAAACCCGCCGGTTCTCCCGTCCAATTCATAACTGTCGTAAAATGAAACAGAGGGATATGATTTGTCTCTACGTTAACCGCTTTTCGACAACCACTTAATAAGCACACCAATCCTACAATACCAGATAAAATCCTTTTACTCATTGCATATCATTTAATCGATACATATTTGTATGCCTAATCACGATTACAGCTTTTACCACCCGTAATTTTGTTTATATAACCCCTTCACATAACTAATCTGTTTTTGAGGTATGGGAAAGTACTCATCCCTGTTTTTCGTAAATCTAGCGTCTTTCAAATAAGAACGTCTCGTTTTTTCGATCGTAAAATAATTATTCATGTACGTATCGGCAATACCCCAACGAACCAAATCAAAAAACCATTTTCCCTCTGTCGCAAATTCCAGATGGCGTTCCCAACGTAATGCCTTTAACGCAAATTCTTGTGTCCATGCCGGGCAATTCTTTCCAGGGACATAAGGCTGTACATCAAAATTACCAGTCGGAGTTCCATCCGCAAACTTCAAACGCCCTATACTCGTAGCCGCCCTCATTCTAAGCTGGTTTATTAAATCCAAGGCTTCGTTCAAATTCGTATTCAACTGAATCAAAGCTTCCGCACGCCAAAGCATTACCTCGTCCAAACGAAGCACATCCCAGTTCAACCCACTCCCCATAAACGGATTGGTCTTCCGAAAGCAATCGCAGGTCGCAATACGATCAGTTTCTGACTCATCGTATATCCATACACCTCTGGCGTACGTGCCCAACTATTTTCCATAATGTAATTCGGATCATACTTCCAAGGCATCTCCGGCACACAAGCCGTATGCATCAAACGAGGATCCATTGGGATTCTGGCGAAAGCATCTTTATTATCCAACGTCTCACCTTCATCAAAATGATCGAAATCTGGGACTCCGTCTACCGTCTTGAAATGATTCAACATATGTATGGAGGGTTGAAACGCCCCACAACAACCATAGTCACTATTCATCGGATAAACCAGCCATGAATTAAGACGCCCTATAGTAGACCCGTCATTATTAGCCGAATATTGGATAGCCCAAATAGACTCTGAATTATTCTCATATTCACACAAGAAATTCTCTGCGAAATCAACCACTAAGCTTTTTCCTGAATTATCAATAATATCCTTACACAAACTGGCGACCTCTGTCAGTTTCTCTTTGTTGATATTGATAACATTATGTTTCTCATCCTGCTCATAAGCGGCAAACAACAATGCCTTTGCTAAATAGGCTTTTGCCGCAAACTTAGTAGGACGGCCTACTTCTTCTTGCGTTTCCGGAAGGACTTCGACCGCATAACGAAAATCATCGATCAACTTACCCCAAAGTTCTTGATCCGTAAGTTCATTATTACTTACCTTATCGTACTCATCAGTTAGCGTATTCTCATCGATCCAAGGAAAAAACTTAAAGCACAGCTTCATATACATATAAATATGGGATCTCAAAAAACGCAACTCCCCGATACGCTGTTCCCGCAAGGGATATTCTTCCTTAGTCAAAGCCTGTGCTCTTCGTAAAGCGTCGTGAACACGACCGACACCAACATAATGTACCCACCACAGATTATCCAAGTCATCCGACGTGGTAGGTTGCATATACACAAAGGTTTCCCAAAGATGTCTTTCTGCGTTGTCACTAGTTCCCGCCGCACCTTTATAAGCCTCACCTCCTCGCAAAGAGCCTTCCTCATACGGCATCCCAAACTGTTTGTTGAAGTGGTTCTGCCCACAGAAAGAATATGCGGCAGTTATCATTTGTTCCACTTTGTCGACTGTGTTCAAATCTTCGTCCGAAATAATACCCTGTGGGTTTTCATCCAATATGGAAGAACAAGAAGCGCTTCCCAAAAGTAAAAAAAGACTATAACTTATAATATTTATCGTTTCATAGATTCCTCGCTTATTTAGAATGTTACATTTAAAGACATTGTCATAGAAAATGGCATCGGATAACCACTTCCCGGAGTTTCCGGATCCAAGCTGTATACGCATTATCACCCCATGTTTTCATCAAAGTCACAATATTATCCGCTCTTAGTGCAACTCTGGCACGTTGTAATTTCAATTTGTTCGCAAATGATTTCGGGATAGTGTATCCTACTTCCGCATTACGGATTTTCAAGTACGAGCCACTTTCCACATAATAAGTAGACATCCTTCCTTCATCATTATAATTATTGACAGACAGGGCAGGTATTGATGTATTCGTATTAGTTGGAGTCCACGCATCCAATAAACGAGTACCATAATTCTCACCAGCCGTACTTAACGCATAAATATCGGTCCAGCTCTTCCATCCACTTACATTCAGATCCTTGCCAAACACTCCGTTGAAGAACACGCTAAAGTCAAAGTTCTTATATGTCACACCTACAGAGATACCATATTCCAAATCGGGATCCTCACATCCGATCCAAGTACGATCTTGATCGTCTATCTTCCCATCATCGTTCAAATCCTTATAACGAATACGGCCTGGCGCAGCTCCCGTCTGTGTCGGGGCATTATCCACCTCCTCTTGCGTTTGAAACAAACCATCCGCCACATAACCATACAACGAGTTCAAGGAACGACCTATCACGTTATCCTCTTCACCATTTCCCGCAAAATTATTGATTACGTCATCTGGTACTTTTATCACTGTTTGTTTATTATGAGAAAAGACACCGCTAATATTCAACCCAACATCACCAAACTGATTGTTGTAGTTCAACGTTAGCTCAAAACCTTTATTATCTATGTCTGCTCCATTCAACCATCTTTGAGCTCCTTCGCCCAAAGTGGCCACTGTACCAGGTTTCATCAAGATATCTCTCGTATATTTCAAGTAGTAATCAAAAGAACCGCTCAACTTTGAATCCAGCACGGCGAAATCCAAGCCAAAGTTGTGCTGCGATGTCGTTTCCCACTTCAAGTCCGGATTCGCCATTTGCGTACGCCTATAGCCAGAAGGTAAAGTTCCACCCTGTCCGGTGAAATCATAGGCTGTTCCCCAATTCCAGTCATCAATAGCCCCCTTGTCGTATAATGTTTCATAGAACTGATAAGACGAATAAGCGTCAATGCTTGAGTTACCATTCTGTCCCCACCCATAGCGAAGCTTCAATTGGGGAATTACAGGTCTAAGACTTTCAAAAAAGCTCTCATTATTAACCGACCACCCCAATGAAAAAGCAGGAAATGTCGCCCACCTATTATTCGCACCAAACACAGAAGAGGCATCCCGCCGAAGAGTAACAGAAGCTAAGTAGCGATTATCATAATTGTAGTTAATCTTTCCAAACCAAGAAATCATAGTATTACTGTATTGCTCACTAGCATTATCTTTTTCTGATTCTCCGGAACTTAGCCACATATAGTCATCATTTTCCAAAGCATAATCACGACGCTACCCCAATGTTGTCGATATGTGTGTGTTATCGTCTCTTGACCCACCATAATATCAAAATTATTTTTGTCGATATCGAATACATACTGTAAAACATTGCTATTCGTACAACTCAAATCAAAATAGGATTCTTGCCTCACCTTGTTTCTTGTCTCACTCAAAAATCCAGACTCATAAGTATAATCCATCGTACGCTTCCAAGAACCAATACCATCCACACCAAAAGATGTTCGAAAGCTCAACCCTTTGATAATATTAATATTCGCATATATATTACCAAATAGACGGAGATTGTCATGGTGATTCTGCTTATTGTCTTCTATCAAGCGAACTGGATTTTGTCGATCACTCATACCTCCTATAGGTCCCCCCCAGCCTTCACCATCGACCGTATGAACTGGAACAATAGACATCAGGATTTACAGGCATCTATATTCCCTGTACCAATATTATCGCTTTCCCGCCATTTGGAGACCGTGAAGTTCTCTCCAACCGTCACATGCCCATTCAGAAAAGTATAGTCTGAATTGATACGTCCATTAAACCTTCTAAAAAAACTTCCATCAATCGTTCCTTTATTATCATAATAATCTACCGCAAACACCGTGCGTCCAGCATCTGTTCCTGTAGATAATGTCAAGTTATATTGCTGAATTTGCCCCGTTCTCAATATTTCTTTCTGCCAGTCAGTATCTGCTGCTCGCATCGTATGAGCATCATCTAACCATTCTTTCCAAGTTACTTTATCCAGAACATAATTGCCATTCGCATCCTCATGATCCTCATATTGATATAAGCCACCTATTCCTACGAGATTTGGATCAGCATTCGGATCATCATTTTTGATGGCCCAATATTGAGCGATACCACGTTGTTCCGTGTTCATTAACTCATAAGGTTTTTTCTTGCTCACAATCGTATAAGACGCATTAAAATCAACTGTTATCCCCTTTCTTCCCTTACGGGTTGTAATGATAATCACACCATTAGCGGCACGAGACCCATAAATAGAGGCAGAGGAAGCATCTTTTAATACTTGTATGGACTCAATATCCAACGATGCCAGTTCAGACATGGAACGTGTTGTCGGTACACCATCAATAATATATAACGGATCATTATTATTCAGCGTACCTTCACCACGTATCCGGATCGTAGCATTCGCATTAGGAGCGCCATCCGTCATGACAGACATACCCGCAACTTTCCCTTGGGCTGCTTTCATTGCGCTACCATACGAACCTGTTTTCAACTGATCTACCTTAACAATAGATACAGACCCCGTTAAGTCCGCCTTTCTCTGAGAAGTATAACCTGTTACTACAACCTCGTCCAGATTCAAGGCATCTTCTTCTAATACAATATTTTTCCCCTCTACCTCATTCGCAGGATATTCCGCACTTTTATATCCTATATAACTAAAAACCAAAATACTGTTATCCTTGACATTTATAGAGAAATTACCATCCATATCCGTTATAGTCCCATTGTTTGTATTACGTTTATCCACAATTGTAGCTCCTAAAACAGGCTCTCCTTTTTTATCCAACACACGTCCTTTAACAGGCCGCTCTTGTTGTTGAGGCATTTGCCATGCTACATCCGGCATAGCTGCATATGCATCAAGCACTCGCATACCACCCAAGCAAGCAATCAATGCACACCGGTACAATGTTTTTTTAGTATTCATACAATCCATAGATTTGAAAGATTAATTAAACATTAGATTCAAGTTGAACTTATATATAATAACCAAACTTAGATATCCCACTATATAGCACCACAAAATTATCATATATTTTACAATAAACAAACAAATAAGCTATATATTTAATCGCAAATTAAAATTTATATATTACATATATGACAATATATGAATTTTTAAAAGCAGAATTTTATAAATTTTATCTACAAACAAGGAAATAGAATGTAATTTTATTTACATATAACATATACAACCATAAGACTTAAGAGGTAAAATATAAAGAAATAGCAATACCACATTACATACTCAACAATATTATTACATATATGATAATATAAACAATTTGAACATCAAAATACTTCTATACAAAAAATCCCGCATAAAACACTCATCAAGAATATCTATACGGGATAAGAAGTTAGTAATAATAGTTCTTAATCACTCAATGGCGCAAGACTAATGTCTTGTACGGATATCCCTTCCATACAAAATCGCAAATTACCGACAGTAAGTTCCGGACGATACGAGATCATCGTTCTTTGAGCGGCAATTTCCGTATCAATCAACGATCCTCCGAATTTATCAGAACCATCAACAAGTATACGAACCATAAACGGCTTGCTCGTATCTATACCATTTTCAATGGCATAATTACTCGCCGTCTGCGGGGCACCACCTTCCCTCAGCGTTTTTTCACTCGAAGCATAGGTAGCGGTCAAATTTGTTCCGTACTGGGCACGTGCCTTGTCTAGCTGCAATTGCCATTCACAAGCAGATTCCTCTCCCTTTTCTGGCAAGAACAAAACCTTCAAATTACCTTGTCTCGGCTGATCTGGATATACTTTAAAAGTCAACATAAACGACTTGCTTGAAACGGGAAAATCACCTGTCCCGGTAAGTTTAGCTGAAAGCTTTTTCGGAGTTCCCGTCGCCGGAATTATCTCATCCATCCATTTCGTTCCGATACGTCCATCTGGATATTGTATTAATTCGTGGATCACCAACGGCCCTCCCAGTTCTGCATTTTCAGCCACCCCGCCATCAAAAAACGCCCTCCAGGTATTTCCGTAATCGCGGGAACAGACAGCCCGTTATAGAAATCCGTTCCTTCAACCACGACGTCTTTATAGGCAAACTCCGGATCCTTAGCCAATTTAGACCAAAGACGGGTAAAACCACCAATGATATAATCATATTCGCCCCAACGGAAAAAGAAGGTACAATCACCGCCTAGCGGGAAATCAGCATCCAAGCATTTCCATCCACCATTCACGGAATCAGCCTTCCAAGTTCCACGAGCACCATAGTTAGCCAACATTTTCAAATTACCATCAGGATCAGTATAGATACTCGGATTCTCACAAGGATGGTATAATATATGTGTCTTTTTGAAGTTGGTAACACCATCCTCGCTTATCGAATAAGTAGAGCCAGCCGGTACAAGTCCCTGGATCGTATCATAATTAAACGAGCCCGTATAACCATTCTTCTCCAGATAAGTCCATTGCATCGGAAGCGTAGTTTCTTCCTTAGGATAGATACGAGTAGTATGCAGCCCATAACTAATACAGAGTTTGCCATTAAAAAGAAAAGGCGTACCGGTTCCGAATGTCTCCCATTGGTATTCCAGAGGAGTCGCTGGCTTATGTTCTACCCAAGTTTGAAAATCCGTGGTAGACAAATGCTCGAAATAATGTCCACCTCTTCCAAATTTACTTGCGTGGCCACGGCGATCAAACAAATAAAACACATGATAACGTCCATCATGGAAGAATGTAACCACATCTCCCACCCAAGCATTATGGTAAGGAGGTGTCCAATATTGGATATTAGAGGCGATTTGCGGTGTTGGCGCCGCTATCTGTTCCGGTTGGATAGCTGGCTCATACAAATTAGCCTCGCTCACATAATCGGGGTTTAAGCTCCACAATTTCATCCGACTCGCCAACGGATAACCTAGGGCGAAATCATTATCATACAAGCGCCCATCTATGTAAATAGTCCACTGGACCCCGGAGAATTGAAGGATAATATCATGTTTTCCCTCCGGTCTATCTAATATCGCTAAAGGTATACCAACCGTCATATCCTGGAATTTTTTCGGATCCCAAGGAGACTGCAAGGAAAGACTCGCTTCTAATACGGGAACCGAACCATCCAACATTTTATAAGCCGGATAATTTTGTATTTTTCGATCATCCGGATCATGCTTACGAAGATAGACTTTAAGTACCTGAGGTATCTCAAGCAAAGTTTGCTCTCGGGCGACCGATTTTATATCAGCGGTAAACCGGATCGTAAAACCCTTTGACTGATCATCCGACAACAAGAGCCCTGCCTCCGGCACTGTTCCGGACAAGCTGCTTTTGGCTGTCCTTGAAGTATTAAAACTCCAAAAAGGACTTTGTAATTCAACTTTTACTTGCTTAGAAACAGCTTTTTTCTCTTGACAGGCCATCATACCCATTAAAGTAAAGATTAACAAAAACAAGGATATAAACCTCTTGTTCATCACCAACGCAAATCCGCAGTTAAAAATAGAACCCTGATTCATGATTTTAAATATTATTATTCAATTAGTTAACTTGCAATTTCATTCCACAGTATCCCTAAAGTTAGAATATCAAGAGAACAACTCCCCATATTTTCAAATTAGCATGTAGTCGCAAATATACTGATATTTATTTATATGAAAACAATTTTATAGCATAAATTAAAAATTTATTTGCCATAATAATAACATAAGAGATAAATAATAACTATATAATGTAATCAATAACCTATCTTTTTCCCTCTCTGCATATACATAAACAAGTGAACCAAGTTGAGCTTCCATCTGCTTGGTTATCCTTATGAGGAAAGGCGGAATGCCCCTTCTTAGGATCACCCCGCCTTCACATCACAGCTGCCTTATACCAAACAGACAGCTTCCTTTAATTCTTAAATACCAGACTATCGTCTTTCCTATCGATCACGATCGGACGGTTACGGTCTACCGTTCCACCCAGCAAAGCCTTTGACAACTCGTTCAAGACATACTTCTGAATGACACGTTTTACCGGACGGGCACCGAATTGAGGATCGAAGCCCTTG
>ENA-OQCK01000117-OQCK01000117.1-human-gut-metagenome-genome-assembly--contig:-NODE-117-length-44777-cov-3.997290_pt1 | contig 44777 bp, 57 predicted proteins | sample MGYA00242498_ERZ504578 | MGnify/ENA primary metagenome ERZ504578 (study PRJEB26092, sample SAMD00036229) | human gut metagenome | host: Homo sapiens | study: EMG produced TPA metagenomics assembly of...
AGATGAACGTCAAGGGTACCGAAGAAGTTCCATTGGAATGGGGTGGCAAGCTGGTATTCGTCAATAGTATTGTGGGTGGTTCCATTGATGCACGTTTCATGCCGGCCATCTTGAAGGGTATCATGTCACGTATGGAGCAGGGACCGTTGACTGGTTCGTATGCTCGCGATGTACGTGTCATCGTATATGACGGAAAAATGCATCCGGTTGACTCCAATGAAATCTCCTTTATGCTGGCGGGACGGAATGCGTTCAGCGAAGCGTTCAAGAATGCAGGCCCGAAGATTCTAGAACCCATTTATGACGTGGAAGTATTTGTTCCGTCGGACAAGATGGGTGATGTGATGGGGACTTGCAGGGACGCCGTGCCATGATTATGGGTATGAGCAGCGAGGCCAGTTACGAAAAACTGAGTGCTAAGGTGCCTTTGAAGGAAATGTCATCCTACTCTACGGCACTTAGCTCACTGACTGGTGGACGTGCTTCGTTCATCATGAAGTTTGCCAGCTATGAACTCGTTCCGAGTGATGTGCAGGATAAACTGATTAAGGAATTTGAGGCAAAGCAAGCTGAAGAATGATTTTCAGGGTTGGTAGTTTGGCTGTTGTAACTACCGGCTGCTAATATAACAATTGTTAAAGCCGTTGTTACTTCATGGCAAGTAATAACGGCTTTTTTCATTAACGTAGATTAAGAACATGCAGAATTGTGAATTGAATGATTAATTTTTTATTAAATTTGCAAACCAAAGGCTTGTGTTTTTGTTATAATGCTCATAATACAACCTAAAAAATGGTCTTCGGTTAATTTACGAGAACGTCCGGTTAAATCAGGTTAATTGGTTAGGAGTGTTAATTAGGGAGTGTTAATTTTGTGACTATGAAAAAGTCAACTATATGGATATTAGGTGTTGTTATGGGGCTTTCCTTCCTTAGTTTGCTGTATCTGCAGATAAGCTATATTGAGGAAATGGTGAAGATGCGTAACGGACAATTTGATGAATCGGTGAAGCGTGCGTTGATGGCTGCTTCGAAAGAGGCAGAGTCCGCAGAGGTTGTGCGTTGGCTGAATGAGGATATCTCCGAGGCAGAAAAGAAGGCGTGGGAACAATCGCAAAGCAGTAGCGGAGTGATGCGTACCCAGCGGTTTGTGATGACAGCTCCGGATGGCAGTGTCCGTTCTTCGGTGGAATTGAAAACTTTCAGTAACGAGCCTTCTGAATTGCCAAGAGCATGATTTCACGCAAACACGGAGCAAAAACCATTCCTCAGACTTCACGCTCGCAGATAGAGATGCTTAAAACCGCTATCTTTACCAGCGTGCATTGGTAGACGAGGTGGTGTTGCAGATGGTATACAATGCCAGCGACAAGCCGATTGAGGAGCGTGTTAATTTCAAAAGTCTGGACCAGTATCTAAAAGCAGGTCTGATAGAGAATGGTCTCGGTGATATGGATTATCACTTCAAGGTGATAGACCGGGAAGGTCGGGAGGTATACCGTTGTGCGGATTATAGCGATGCAGGGAGTGAAAGCTCTTATTCGCAGCCATTGTTTTTGAATGACCCACCAGCGTATGAGTATCGTCAAGATACATTTTCCGGGAAAGAAGGATTATATCTTCGATTCGGTCAGGTTTATGATACCGTCGATGATATTTACTTTTGTACTGCTGGTGACGTTCATCTTTACGATTTACATCGTATTCCGCCAGAAGAAGCTGACGGAGATGAAGAATGATTTCATCAATAATATGACGCACGAGTTCAAGACGCCGATATCGACGATTTCTCTGGCGGCACAGATGTTGAAAGACCCGGCTGTGGGCAAGTCTCCGACTATGTTCCAGCATATATCGGGTGTCATCAACGATGAAACGAAGCGCTTGAGGTTCCAGGTAGAAAAAGTGCTTCAGATGTCGATGTTTGACCGTCAGAAGGCTACTTTGAAGAATAAGGAACTGGATGCCAACGAGCTGATAGCGGGTGTTATCAACACGTTTACACTGAAAGTGGAGCGTTATAATGGAAAGATTGAATCGGAGCTTAAAGCTACCAACTCTGCCATTTTTGCCGATGAGATGCATATCACCAATGTGATTTTCAATCTCATGGATAATGCAGTGAAGTATAAACGTCCGGATGCGGATCTGCAACTGACGGTGAAGACTTGGAATGAGCCTGGCAAACTGATGATTTCCATCCAAGATAACGGCATCGGCATCAAGAAGGAGAATTTGAAAAAGATATTCGAGAAGTTTTATCGCGTGCATACAGGTAATCTGCACGATGTGAAAGGCTTCGGCTTGGGACTGGCTTATGTGAAGAAGATTATCATGGATCATAAGGGAACTATCCGGGCAGAAAGTGAACTGAACGTAGGAACTAAATTTATTATTGCATTACCTTTATTAAAAAATTGATTGATATGGACGAGAAACTGCGTATTTTATTGTGCGAAGATGATGAAAATCTTGGCATGCTTTTAAGAGAATATTTACAAGCAAAAGGTTACGCTGCCGAGTTATATCCCGATGGAGAAGCAGGATACAAGGCTTTCCTGAAGAATAAATATGACTTGTGTGTGTTTGATGTGATGATGCCGAAGAAAGACGGATTCACACTGGCACAAGAAGTGCGTGCGGCCAATGCCGAAATACCTATTATCTTCTTGACGGCAAAAACATTGAAGGAAGATATTCTGGAAGGTTTCAAGATTGGTGCCGATGACTACATCACCAAGCCCTTCAGTATGGAAGAGCTGACTTTCAGAATTGAAGCTATCCTGAGACGTGTTCGCGGAAAGAAGAACAAGGAGAGCAACATCTATAAGATTGGTAAGTTTACATTCGACACGCAGAAACAGATTCTGGCGACTGCCGAGAAGCAGACTAAACTGACCACCAAAGAATCCGAACTGCTGGGCTTGCTTTGTGCACATGCCAACGAAATTCTGCAGCGTGACTTTGCGTTGAAGACTATTTGGATTGATGACAACTATTTCAATGCACGTAGTATGGATGTATATATCACAAAGCTGCGTAAGCACCTGAAAGAAGATGATTCGATTGAAATCATCAACATTCACGGAAAAGGATATAAACTGATTACTCCGGAAGCTGAGTCTTGATGAGACTCGGCTCCTCTGGGGGAGAGAAAATAAAAAAGGCGGTTTGCATGTATATGCTAACCGCCTTCTTTATTTCTTTTCTTTTGATATTAGTCGACAATTCTCTTGTTGATGACAATGTAGGAAATCAATCCCACTACAACCAAAACGGCAGAACTGCCCAAGATGGCATTGTTGTTAACATTGCCGGTAAAAGAACATGCAACCAGGATTACAGCTCCTATTACGACTAATATCAATCCCAGATTTTTTAATAAGCCTTTCATGTGTGTGTATTTTAATTAGATTATTATATTCTTTCGTATTCTTGTCACAAAGAAAAGCATAATTCTTTAACAAGCGAAATTATTTTTGCAAAAAATCCATATTTTAATAAAGAATGGAAGATGAGGAATGAAAAATGACGCTTCATCCCCTTGTTTTCTCCTCCCTTAATCTCTAATCCTTAACCCCTAATCCCTATATCTTAGTCCTTCGTATTGAAGAAAATCTTCCTCAGCACCTCCTGGCTCACACTGAGCTCTTCGATGGTGATGCCTTTCAAGGCTTCTTTGAGGGTCTGGTTGGCAATGACGCGCGCGCGTTCTTCCAGCTCCTTGCCGTCCTTGGTCAGATGTATCAGATTGGTTCGGCGGTCTTTCTTGTCCGATATGCGCACGACGAGATGCTGACGCTCCATATTGTCTATCAAGCGCGTCATGCTGGGCTTGTCTTTGAAAGTTGCATTACACAACTCTTGTTGCGTCACCCCGTCCTTTTCCCATAAGAAGATGAGGACGGTCCACTGTTCCGGAGTAATCTCCAAACCGTTCTGGCGGAAGTTGCGGGACAGCTTTCGGTTAATGGCAGCCGACACTTTACCGTTCAGTATGGCAAAGATAAGGCGGATATCAAAGTTGAATTGCTCTATCATGAAATTATTGTTTAAACAACTTTGCAAAGATAGTGCAAGCCGAAGACAATTCCTATATCCCTACACAAAAAACATTAAATGTTTGTAGTTCAAAATAAAATGTCTACCTTTGCACCGCATTTTTAAAACGAATAATTTATTTATTTAATTAAACGAGTATGAATCAATACGAAACCGTTTTCATTTTGACTCCCGTTTTGTCTGATGTTCAGATGAAGGAAGCGGTAGAAAAATTCAAAAGCATCCTTACTGCTGAAGGTGCTGAGATTGTAAATGAAGAAAACTGGGGACTGAAGAAGCTGGCATATCCTATCCAGAAGAAGTCAACCGGTTTCTATCAGCTGATTGAGTTCAATGCAGAACCTACTGTCATTGAGAAACTGGAAATAAACTTCCGTCGTGACGAGCGCGTTATCCGTTTCTTGACTTTCAAGCAAGACAAGTACGCTGCTGAATATGCTGCGAAGAGAAGAAGTGTTAAATCAACTAAAAAGGAGGATTAATCATGGCACAACAAGTTCAATCAGAAATCAGATATTTAACTCCGCCCTCAGTAGACGTTAAGAAGAAAAAATACTGCCGTTTCAAAAAGAGCGGTATTAAGTACATCGACTACAAAGATCCCGAATTCTTGAAGAAATTCTTGAATGAGCAAGGTAAAATCCTTCCGCGTCGTATTACCGGTACTTCTTTGAAGTTCCAACGTCGTGTAGCTCAAGCTGTGAAGAGAGCACGTCACTTGGCGTTGCTGCCCTATGTAACTGACATGATGAAATAATAGGAGGAGGAAAGTATGGAAATTATATTGAAAGAAGACATTGTAAACTTGGGTTATAAGAACGACATCGTAACAGTAAAGTCTGGTTACGGTCGTAACTACCTCATCCCGACTGGTAAAGCTGTCATCGCTTCACCGGCTGCAAAGAAAATGTTGGCTGAAGAGCTGAAACAACGTGCTCACAAGCTGGAGAAAATCAAAAAGGATGCTGAAGAACTGGCTGCTAAGCTGGAAGGCGTATCATTGAAGATTGCTACTAAGGTTAGCTCTACTGGTACTATCTTCGGTTCTGTTGGTAACATCCAGATTGCTGAAGAGTTGGCTAAATTGGGTCACAACATCGATCGTAAGATTATCGTTGTTAAGGACGCAGTGAAAGAAGTTGGTAACTACAAGGCTATCGTTAAGCTGCACAAGGAAGTTTCTGTAGAAATTCCTTTCGAAGTAGTTGCTGAAGAAGCATAAGAAAAGACTTCATAATGATAAGGAAGCCCGGTTCTGATAAAGGACCGGGCTTTTCTATGTTCGGAGCGTATGTGTGTGAGCTTATTGAGGGATACGTAAAGCTGCGGTTATAGAGGTTTACGAATCTGAAGTAGAGGTTTACGCGCGCGGTATAGAGGTTTGGCAAGAATACTCTTGTGTCTCTTTACGAGGTTACTAATGCAAAAAAAAGAGCATATCCACTCAGGGGTATGCTCTTTGCCTTATTGTCAGCCAATAATTCTTTTAGTTTCTTGGCAATGCTTCTTTCACTACCATTTGGCGGCCTACATATTCTGCTCCATTCAGTTTGTTGATTGCTTGTTGGGCTTCAGCAGCTTCGGGCATCTCTACGAAGGCAAAACCTTTTGATCTGTTTGTATTACGGTCCATAATCAGTTTTACTGATTCTACTGTTCCATACTCTTCCATTACTTGTCTCAAATCTGATTCCCTAACGTTGTAGCTAAGGTTTCCAATGTACATATTCATAAAATACAAAAATAAAAAATTAATAATTCAATAAAGGAGTCTTAGGAAGTTGTAGTCAGAAATGAAAATTCTCAATGTGGCTAATCGAGGAGAAACATAGTGAAACGTAGATCGTAATAAACCTCTTATTGTTTTGTTGATGCAAAGTAACGGCTTTTATTTGGTATATGCACTATACTTTATCATTTATCTGCCATATAATACCCTTTTTTGTGAAATAAGACCAAGACTTAACAATTGGAAGGGAACAGAAGGAGAGGATAAGACATAAAAAAAGTCTGGTGTGCTTGTATGCACGTCAGACTTTCAATTCTCTCGAGTGTTGTACTGAAATTATTCAGCTACAACAGCTGCGCTATCTACTGCTACAGTGTCAGCTGCTGCGGCTGCTGCTGCGGCTTCAGCTGCTGCTGCTTCTACAGCTGCGATTGAGTCAGCGATACGGATAGAATCTGCAGTTGCTTGTTCAGCGTTAGCTGCTTTGTTGCCACAAGATGCGAAAGATACTGCTACGATAGCTGCAGCCATCAAAACTAATTTTTTCATTTTCTTTACTTTTAAAACGTAATACAATCAATTGCTTTATTAAAACGTTGCAAAGGTATGTACTTTTTGAATATGTTGTTCTCGAAACCCCAACTTTTTTTTATATTTTTTTTGGAGCTTCGGCTGTTTTTATCCCTATCTATATGTTTTACAATATATTAATCTTCGGCAATGCTGTTGTATAAGTATCTCTTGATACTTCTTTTGGGCGTTTTCTCAAATTCAGTCGGATAAAGTTGGATTTGGCTTACTTTTTCATAGGCTGCCACACTATTATTCAGATTTTTGAGATTCTCATCCATAATGGTTTTGAGGTTGTCCGGCTGGTTCAACCCTAAAGAATCCAAGGCTTCATAGTCGGCATAAACCAGTGCTACCAGTCTTTTATTCCGTTCGATGACAAGACTTTCCAGGACGAAAGGCATGTTGTTGAGCCGTGCTTCTATCTCTTCGGGGAAGATATTCTGTCCACTGGAACTGAGAATCATGGTCTTGCTGCGTCCGCGTATGTATAGGTTGTTGTCGTCGTCCAGTGTACCCAAGTCGCCGGTGCGAAGCCATCCGTCTTCGGTGAAGACTTCTTTGGTGGCTTCGGGGTTTTGTAATAACCCGTCATCACGTTCTCGCCACGTACTTGTATTTCGCCGAGTTTGTCGTCCGGGTTTTCCTTGCAGATACGGGCTTCCATGATGTCGAGTACCCGTCCGGAGGAAGTCGGGACGAATTCATTCCAGGGAGCATAGCTGATGAGAGGGGCACATTCAGTCATGCCGTAGCCGATGGTGAAGGGGAACTTGATGCGGTGGAAGAATTCTTCACTTCCGGGTTCATGCTGCGCCTCCTATGATGACTTCCTTGAAACGTCCGCCCAGTGCGTCAATCAGTTTCTTGCGGATTTGCCCGTATATCTGTCCGTCGAGCAAGGGAATGCTGAGCGCCCATTTCATGGTCTTTTTGTTGATGATGGGCTGTATGACATTCTTGTATATCTTTTCAATGACAAGGGGGACGGTGATAATCAGGTTGGGTTTCACTTCCTCGAAAGCTTTCATCAGAATCTTTGGGGAAGGCACTTTTCCCAACAGTGTGACGTGTGTGCCGACGGCCGTGGCGGTAAGGAAATCGAATGCGTAGCCGTATGCATGTGCCAAAGGCAGGAAAGAGAGCACTTTGTCCCCTTTCTTCAGCAGCTCGGTACGTATGCCGAAGGTGACGTTGCCGGCCAGGTTGTTTCCCGTCAGCATGACGCCCTTACTGAATCCGGTGGTGCCCGAGGTATAATTCAGCAGCATGACCTTGTCGTTGGAAAGGTCCGTGTAAACGATGTCTTCCTTACGGAACCCGTTCGGTAGGTCGCTCCATCTCATCGCCCAGATGCTTGAGGAAACGCTGGATGGTTTCGCCGTCCCGCTGATACAGACAGCGGAAGTCGCTCAGCGAGAACACACCGCGAAGTCCAGTAAGCCGTTCTTCTTCCAGATGTTCCCAAATGGCATCGCTGGTGAAGAGGAACGTCGATTCGGAGTGGTTTACGATATGATGGACATCATTGGGGTTGAAGTCTTGCAGAATGGGGACTACGATACCACCGTAGGTGATGGTGGCCATATAGGCGATGCACCAGCGGGCATTGTTCTTGCCGATGACGGCTATCTTGTCGCCGCGGCGCAGTTGGCAGTACTTGAAAATAAGATGCAGTCTGGCTATTTCTTGTGCCACTTCGCCATAAGTATAGCTCTCATTTTCTCCATAGTTGGTATAGCAGGGGAGGTCCCAATTCTCGCGGAAACTATGCTCGTATAGTTTGATAAAGTTCTCTTGTATCATTGCACAAATTTTAGTTGAGTGTGCAAAAGTAGGAAAAATAGATTAATAATGTATATATTTGCAGCATAAATGTGTTTATAAGCTCATGATAGATACCAATATATTTCAAGATAAGACGGCGGTTTACTATACGTTGGGGTGCAAACTGAACTTCTCGGAGACCTCTACTATCGGTAAAATTTTGCGGGAAGCGGGCGTACGTACGGCGCGCAAGGGTGAGAAAGCGGATATTTGTGTAGTGAATACCTGCTCGGTGACGGAAGTGGCAGACAAGAAGTGCCGCCAGGCCATCCACAAACTGGTGAAGCAACATCCGGGTGCATTTGTCGTGGTGACCGGTTGCTATGCCCAGCTGAAACCGGAGACGGTGGCAAAGATAGAAGGTGTGGACGTCGTGCTGGGAGCCGAGCAGAAGAAGGACCTGCTCCACTACCTGGGCAATCTACAGAAGCACGAGACCGGCGAGGCCTACACTTCCGCTTTGAAGGATATACGTTCGTTTGCCCCGTCTTGTTCGCGTGGCGACCGGACACGCTTCTTCCTGAAAGTGCAGGATGGCTGCGATTATTATTGTTCCTATTGCACCATTCCCTTTGCCCGCGGACGTAGCCGTAACGGCAGCATTGCTTCTATGGTGGAGCAGGCCAGCCAGGCGGCTGCCGAAGGTGGAAAGGAAATTGTATTGACCGGCGTCAATATCGGAGACTTCGGCAAGTCTACCGGTGAGACTTTCTTCGACTTGGTGAAGGCGCTGGACGAGGTGGAAGGCATTGAGCGTTACCGCATATCCTCCATCGAGCCGAATCTGCTGACAGATGAAATCATAGAATACGTGTCCCGTTCCCGGCGTTTCATGCCTCATTTCCATATACCGCTGCAGTCGGGCAGTGACGAGGTGCTGAAGCTGATGCGACGCCGTTACGATACCGCCTTGTTTGCCTCGAAGATAAAGAAGATAAAGGAAGTGATGCCCGATTCCTTTATAGGGGTAGACGTGATTGTGGGTACCCGTGGAGAGACGGAGGAGTATTTCGGGCAGGCTTATGAGTTTATCAAGAGCCTGGACGTGACGCAGCTCCATGTCTTCAGCTATTCGGAGCGTCCCGGCACGCAGGCCTTGAAGATAGACCACGTGGTGGCACCCGAAGAAAAGCACCGCAGGAGCCAGCAATTGCTGGAGCTTTCGGACGAAAAGACCCGTGCTTTTTATGCGCGCCATATCGGGCAGACGATGCCGGTGTTGCTGGAACGTCCCAAACCCGGACTGCCGATGCACGGCTTCACTCCCAATTATATCCGTGTGGAAGTCCCTCATGATGCTGCCTTGGACAACCAGCTCGTGTCTGTGCGCCTGGGCGATTTCAATGCCGACGGCACCGCACTCTTGGGAGTAATGGAATGAGGAATGCCGCCTTTGCAACAAATAACTCATAACTTATAACTCATAACTGACGAAGTGAAATCAAAAATTGTCTATTGGTTGACTTATGCGGGCATGTGGCTTGTGGCACTTCTGCCTTTCCGGGCGCTTTATGCATTGTCTGACGGGCTGTACTTCCTGATGCGCCACGTCGTGCATTATCGGAAGAAAGTCGTTCGCCGCAACCTTCGCAATTCCTTTCCGGAGAAGTCGGAAACCGAATTGATGGAGATAGAGCGCAAGTTCTACCATTATATCTGCGACTATATGCTGGAAGAGGTGAAGATGCTGCGCATGTCTTTCGAGGAGCTCTGCCGCCGGATGAAGTATGATAATAAGGAAGAATACCTTGCCATGATAGAGAAGCATGGAGGCATTGTACTGTTGATTCCCCATTATGCCAATTTTGAGTGGATTATAGGCATGGGGGCCATCATGCATCCGGGCGACATCCCGGTGCAGGTGTACAAACCGCTAAGCAATAAGTATCTGGACGAGATGTTTAAGCATATCCGCGCCCGGTTCGGAGGATACAATGTGGCGAAACATTCCACGGCACGCGAAGTGATAAAGCTTCGCCGTGAAGGCAGGCGGATAGCCATCGGCTGATTACAGACCAGTCGCCCAACCGCAGCGAGGCCCATTATTGGACCACTTTCTTGAATCAGGACACCGTGTTCATGGATGGCGCCGAGCGCATTGCCAAGCTGATGGACTTCCCCGTCTTTTATTGTGAATTGGAACGGACATCCAGGGATATTGCAAAGTGCTCTTCGATTTGGTTACCGAAACTCCCAAGCAGACGGCGGATGGCGAGATAACCGAGTGCTTCGCCCGTCGTCTGGAGCAGACCATCCGGCGCGAACCGGCTTATTGGTTCTGGTCTCATAAACGCTGGAAAAATAAACGAAAAGAAGCTGTGCAACATGGATAAGATTGCTGTTGTCATATTGAATTGGAACGGATGTGATATGCTCCGTTCCTTCCTTCCCTCTGTTGTGCGTTTTTCGGAGGCGGATGGTGCTGTGGTGTATGTGGCGGACAATGGCTCTACGGATGCTTCTGTGGCAATGCTCCGTCGCGAGTTTCCTTCTGTGCACTTGATTCTGCTGGAAGAGAACCACGGTTTTGCCGACGGATACAATCTAGCATTGAAGCAAGTGGAGGCAGAATATGTAGTGCTGCTCAATTCCGATGTAGAGGTCACCGAGCACTGGCTTGTCCCGTTGGCAGAGTATATGGATGCCTATCCGGAGACGGCCGCTTGCCAGCCGAAGATACGCAGTTGGCGTAACAAGGGGCAGTTTGAGTATGCCGGAGCTGCGGGAGGTTTCATCGACCGCTATGGCTATCCCTTCTGCCGCGGCCGTATTATGGGCGTGGTAGAAGAGGACAAGGGGCAATACGACACGGTGATACCCATTTTCTGGGCTACGGGGGCGGCTCTGTTCATCCGTCTGGCAGACTACCGGGAAGCGGGTGGGCTGGACGGACGTTTTTTTGCCCACATGGAGGAGATAGATTTATGTTGGCGGCTTCGTGCCCGTGGCAGACAGTTGGCATGTATACCGCAGAGTGTGGTATTTCATGTGGGAGGGCCACTTTGAAGAAGGAGAATCCGCGCAAGACCTTCCTCAATTTTCGTAATAACCTTGTCATGCTTTATAAGAATCTGCCGCAGGAGGACTTGGCGTCCGTGATGCGTGTACGTGCGGTGCTCGATTATGTGGCTGCGTTCAGTTTCATGCTGAAAGGCCAGTTACCCAATGCTTTGGCCGTATTCCGTGCGCGCCGTGCCTACCACTCCCTCCGCACTTCATTAGCAGCGTCCCGCAAAGAGAATCTGAAAAAAACTACGCTTGCCGTAATACCGGAACGGACAAAAAACAGTATATTGGCGCAGTTTTATCTGCATGGAAAGAAATTCTTTTCCCAATTGTAGGAACTGTTGCCTTTTATAATTGTTCAATCTATTAAAGGTTTTGAATTATGGAAAAACTAGTTAGAAAAATCGGATTAGTGGCACACGACGCCATGAAGAAAGACCTCATCGAGTGGGTACTGTGGAACTCGGAATTGCTGATGGGGCATAAATTCTATTGTACGGGCACCACGGTACCCTTATCCTCGAAGCCCTCCGGGAGAAACATCCTGATGTGGAGTGGGATTTCACTATCCTTAAATCCGGTCCTTTGGGCGGTGACCAGCAGATGGCTCGCGCATTGTGGACGGAGAGATTGACTATCTTTTCTTTTTCACCGACCCGATGACCCTTCAGCCGCACGATACGGATGTGAAGGCGTTGACCCGCCTTGCCGGTGTGGAGAACATCGTGTTCTGCTGCAACCGCAGTACGGCAGACCATATCATTTCCAGCCCGTTGTTTGTCGACCCGACGTATGAACGCACTGTTCCCGATTACAGCAACTACACCAAGCGGTTTGCAAATAAGCCGGTGGTGGCCGAAGCGGTGGAATCGGCAAAGAAGCGGAAACGGCAAAAATAAGGATGAAACTCGGTTCTACTGGGCATTCTTAATCTATCGCTACCCTTCGTTCATGGACAGCCCACACTGGTGCGATAGCCCACCCTTGCCGTTTGAAGTCATAGAGTTGCACAATAATGGTGTTGGTGAATCTGCCCATTCTATGTCGTTGAGGTATTGGTAGGGGAAGCGGAACTCTGTGAGGTTTATTTTCAATAGTTCATTCCTTCTGAAGTCTGCATAGTTGTATGGGTTTGTAAAGTCGTAAGGGGTGGGCAGGTAGAGGGCATTTCTCCAATGAAACTCGGAGCTGTATTTGATAGCAAGCGGCCGGTAGCAGGAAGAGAGCGACGATGGGGAGTTATGCCAGTCGTTGTATAGCGTTTCTCATTGACTTTTTGTTGATGATGGGGCAAAGGTACGGAATATTGGTATCAATGGTTGTATTCTACGGCAGAAAAGTTGCTGCATGCTCACTGCAGAACTTCTGTATACATTTTGCAGTGCTACTGCATATCTGTTGCAGCGTTACTGCAAAGCTGTTGCAGTACTACTGCAAATATATGTGCAGTGTTACTGCAAACCGTTTGCAGCGCCACTGCAAAAAGCATGCAGTGTCTTTGCAGTGGGAAGTGTCTGTGTATCAATAGTGAATGGGGTGATTCGGCAATCTGTCATTCTCCGCGGCGTTGGCATATTTCCACTCCTGCAGCCTCTATATCCGCGCCCATCGGTGGATTGCGCTTTGCCAGCTTGAGGGTTATTTCTTCTATCTGTGGGAAGTCGTGGAACAATCGGTTTATAATTCGCCCGCATACATGTTCCAATAGTTTGGAAGGAATGTCCATCTCTGCCTTCACAGCTGTATGTACATCGGCATAGCTCACGGTGTCGGCTACGTCGTCCGTTTCTGCCGCACGCCGGATATCAACTTGCAGGCGCAGGCTGACGGTAAACTCATTGCCTACCACGGTTTCTTGTTCGCCCACGCCGTGATGGGCGAAGAAGCGAAGCGTGTCAAGGAAAATATAACTGGTCATTACTTGTAGATTGTTTTCTGCAAACTTACTGATATTTTGTGGTACGGGCAAATCAGTATCCGGTTATTACGATTCTGGTTGCGGATTGTATTCTGTAAAATATAAAAATAGCGCGAAATTGTTTTTTATAGAATACAATTATGTGAGGGTCGGAATGAACTTATCGAATTATTTTAGGCACGGAATTATACGGGTTATCACGGTTACTTTCAATATTATCCGTGATTGTCCATGTAATCCGTGCCTAAAATAATACTTTGCTAAGAATCCTTTCTTATCTTCCGGTGCTTTCTATCATGCTCCTTATTTTCTCGTTCAGGCTTTCTGCCTTCATCAGTTGTTCCAGTGTCAGGTGCATGCGCCAGCGCCAGTAGTGCCGCGGGTTGGCAGGAATATTGATGCGTTCTTCCTGCACGTTCGGGTTGCGCCATTTGCCGTCCATGGACATCCAGTCTTGCAGGGAGAGGATGCAGAGGATGGAGTTGCTATGGAGGTGATTGCGAACCACTTCTTCGCAGAGCTCCGGCGTGGCCGTTGCCGGTGCGGCACCGTAGTGCCCGAGCATGGTGTTGTAGTAACGCTGCGTCTGTTGGAAGTCTTCTTCCCACCAGCCGCGCAGGGTAGACATGTCGTGCGTGGAGATGGTGCAGACCGAACGGTATGGATACCAGTCTGTGTGGCCGAATTCTTGTTTCGGGTCTTTCGGCATACGTTGTATCTCCAGGGAAAGGATACGCAGGTCGTTCATCACCCATGCCACGCAATCGGGAATCATGCCTAAGTCCTCACCGCATACCAGCATGCGCGTGGACTGTGTCAGTTGCGGCAGTTTCTTCATGGCTTGCTGTCCCCAGAAGTCGTTGTGGCGGTGATAGTAGTACTGGTCATACAGCCGGTTGAAGGCAGCCTTTTCCCAATCGTTCAGTGCGCGGTAGATGTAGTCGTGCTGCACGCCGATGCGCGGATGGTATTCGTGCGGATTGTTGCGGTCGGGCACGAACAGCACATCGCTGATAAGGGCGTAAAGCCCGTCACGAATCCAGATGCTGTCATCGTCCGTTTTTCCGGCAAAGTAGGCTTCCACCTTGCGCTGGGTGTCGAACTCGGGACGCATGCGGTAAACCTCCCACGTGTCTGTCGGCTCTATGAAGGTCTGTTTCACATAGTCTGTATGCGGGCCGAAGATTTGTCCGAGGAAGTACTCATGGATATAGGGCTTCAGGAAGAAGTCTTCGCGGAATGCCAGCCCGTAGCTTTCTATCTCCTCGCGCGTCATGGGCAGGGCGGGGACGAATTGTCCCAACAGCCGTGTACGGCGTGCATCGGTATCTCCCAAATGCGGAAGAAGCCGAGGATGTGGTCTATGCGGTAGGCATCGAAGTATTCTGCCATTTTGTGGAAACGTTTCATCCACCAGGCATAACCGTCTTTTTCCATGACATCCCAGTTGTAGGTGGGGAGGCCCCAGTTCTGTCCGTTCACGGAGAAGTCATCGGGCGGTGCACCGGCTTGGCCGTTCAGGTTGAAGTAGTGGGGTTCCTTCCAGGCTTCCACACTGTTGCGGCTGATGCCGATGGGGATGTCGCCTTTCAGCACTACGCCGTTGGCGCGCGCATGTTCGGTGGTGGCAAGCAGTTGCAGGTGCAGATTGAACTGGATGTAGTAGTAGATGGCAATATGCGGATAGTCGGCAGAGTCCGGCCGGCACAATGTCTCTATCTCCTTGGCATCGTAGGTGGCATACTTGGGCCACTCGCGGAAATTCGGGGTCTTGTAGGCATCACGCAGGTAGCTGAAGACGGCATATGGCTGCAACCATTCCTTGTTGGCTTCGTAGAAATTACGGAAAGCATCCGATGCCAGCACCTTTTCCCCTTCCTGCTTGAAGATGAGGTGGAAGTATTCCCACTTTGTCTTGTTCACAGCTTCGTAGTCCACGGCGGGCAGGGCATTCAGTTCCTTCTGGCGTTTGTTGAATTCGGCCATCACCTTCTTGTCCTTCAAGCTGCCCAACTGCTTCAGGTCGGCGTACATGGGATGGAAGGCATAGATGGAGATGCTACTGTAAGGGTAGGAGTCTGTCCAGGTATGCGTCATGGTAGTGTCGTTGATGGGCAGAATCTGCACCGCCTTCTGATTGGTGGCAACTGCCCAGTCAATCATGCGCTTCAAGTCGCCGAAATCGCCTACACCGAAGCTTTTCTCGGAGCGCAGGGAGAATACGGGTACGGCTACTCCGGAACCTTTCCATGCAGGAAGATTGAAGTATACATAACGGTCGCCGACAGCCAGCGTTTCGTTGGCGGCTATCTGCGGGTCGGCCATATAGCGGTTGGGATTGTTCTCCCAGGCCACGGCACGGCGCTCTTTCTTGTTGTAAAGGACGAATTTATACTCTAGCGGGAAGCTGATTTTGCCGGCATCCACTTCTACCTGCCATTCGGGGAAGTCGATGTCGCTCATAAGGGCAGCTTTGTCCGGGTTCCAGTCACCCAGCGCCTTCTGGTTTCCGCAGAGTGCCAGGCAATGGTCACTGTCTATGCAGGGGGCGTACGCTTTATCAGCAACCCCTTTTTGTAGCTTTTCGGGGCGGCACTGCGTTCGCGATGCGCCAGCAGGGATTCTGTGAAAGCGGATGTATAAAAATACTGCTGCTCGGGCAGATTCTTCCAACAATCTTCTATGCGGTAAACTTTCTTCGGATTGTCTGCAACGTGCAGGATGCGTGGCAGGCTGTTCCACTCTGTCCGTATGGTTCTGCCATCTCGATAGATGTGGTAACTGTATTCGACGCTTCCATTACCGGGAATCTGGATATCCACTTCCGCGGTCCAGTGAATGCCGTCTACAGTGTGCAGGGGGGTGGCTTTGTTGGGCTGGTTGTTGCCAAGTTCCGGGATGGAACCCAGGACTCTGACTTCTTCACCCCAGCTGGTGCGATACTCGATATTGAATATTAGTGTCATATTATATTAGATTTAGAAATAGCAATAGCTGCAATGATTATGCAAGTATAGAAATTATTCCTCATAATCATGCAGCTACCGTTATCTAAGTCATTTAAATTCCTATGCAAACGTTTGTGCTTGCCGTGGGATTATCCACAGCGAGAAGCTCCGCACGTCTTGCAGATGAGGCAACCTTCTTGGTAAACCAGTGTTTCGTTACCGCAGTTGGGGCATTTCTTGCCTTTGGCTTCCGTGCCGTCCTGGATGTATTTCTTCAGGGCGCGTTCCACACCGTTCTTCCAGGTGTTGATGTTTTCGCTGTCCAGTTGCAGTGAACCTACCAGCTTGATGACCTGCTCGATAGGCATGCGGTAGCGCAATACACCGGAAATCAGCTTGGCATAGTTCCAATACTCTTTGTTGAACTTCTCGGACAGACCCTCGATGGTGACTTTGTATCCGCGCTTGTTCTCGAACTGGAAGTCGTAACGCTTGTTTCCGTGCTCATCCACATTCTTGATGATGTGGCCTGACACCACATTCTTCGGCAGGATGATGCTTCATCATCATCCAGCACACCGGTGAATATTTCGTAGGGATGATTGTCCAGCAAGCCGACGAATGCCACCCATTTCTCCTTGTTGTTCTGGAAGCGGACAACGTCTGCATCCAATATTCTGGGACGTGTTTCAACGACTGTAGGCGGTTTGCACGGGGGAAGCTCGGACTTCTTGTCGCTCTTGGTAGAGATGAGCACGCCGGAACGCGAACCGTCGCGGTAAACCGTACAGCCCTTGCAGCCGGATTTCCATGCTTCTACATACAGACGGTTCACGAGGTCTTCGTCTACGTCGTTCGGCAGGTTGATGGTTACGCTGATAGAGTGGTCCACCCATTTTTGGATACGTCCCTGCATCTTGACTTTCATCAGCCAGTCCACGTCGTTGGAGGTTGCTTTATAATAAGGTGATTTCTCTACCAGGGCATCCACTTCTTCCTGCGTGTAGCGTTTGGCGGGGTTGTATCCTTGTGCTTCCATCCAAGTCACGAACTTGGGGTGGAACACGATATATTCTTCAAAGGCATCTCCGGTTTCGTCGATGAAGTCCACATGGACGTTCGTATCGTTGGGATTCACTTTGCGGCGGCGCTTGTACACGGGCAGGAATACGGGCTCGATACCGGAGGTGGTTTGAGTCATCAGGCTGGTGGTGCCGGTCGGGGCGATGGTCAGACAGGCAATGTTGCGGCGTCCGTACTTCTTCATCTCCTCGTACATTTCCGGGTCAGCTTCACGCAGGCGGTTGATGAACGGGTTGTTCTTTTCGCGTTCTGTATCGTATACCTCGAATGCGCCGCGCTCTTTGGCCATTTCTATGGAGGAGCGATAGGCGTTGAGTGCCACCGTCTTGTGTACTTGCTCCGAGAATTCGGTTGCCTCTTCAGTGCCATAACGCAATCCCAGGGCGGCAAGCATGTCGCCTTCTGCCGTGATGCCTACACCGGTACGGCGGCCTTGGGCGCTTTTCTTGTAAATCTTCTGCCACAAAACGCGTTCTGTATGTTTCACGTCTTCACTTTCGGGGTCGGCATCTATCTTGCTCATGATGCGCTCTATCTTCTCCAGTTCAAGGTCGATGATATCGTCCATGATGCGTTGGGCCAAAGCTACATGCTTCTTGAATAGCTCAAAGTCAAAGTAGGCGTCCGGCTTGAACGGATTGACCACGTATGAGTAAAGGTTGATGGCGAGCAGACGGCAGGAGTCGTACGGGCACAGTGGAATTTCGCCGCATGGATTGGTGGATACGGTACGGTAGCCAGGTCTGCATAGCAGTCGGGCACGGATTCCTTTAATATGGTATCCCAGAACAATACACCGGGTTCTGCCGATTTCCATGCATTGTGCACAATCTTTTTCCATAATGCGGATGCGTCAATGTCTTTTTGAAATGCCGGCTCTGTGGCGTCAATCGGATATTGCTGTGTATATGGTTTGCCTTCGATGGCGGCCTGCATGAAGTCGTCGGTCAGTTTTACGGAAACGTTGGCTCCGGTCACTTTGCCCTCAGTCATCTTGGCATCGATGAAGGCTTCCGAGTCGGGGTGTTTGATGGATACGCTGAGCATCAGTGCGCCGCGGCGTCCATCTTGAGCTACTTCGCGTGTAGAGTTTGAATAGCGTTCCATGAAGGGAACCAAGCCGGTGGAGGTCAGTGCTGAGTTCTTTACCGGTGAACCTTTCGGACGGATATGGGATAAGTCGTGTCCCACGCCGCCACGGCGTTTCATCAGCTGTACTTGTTCTTCGTCTATCTTGAAGATGGCACCATAAGAATCCGCTTCGCCGTCCACACCGATAACAAAGCAGTTGGACAGAGAGGCTACCTGATAGTTGTTTCCGATTCCGGTCATCGGGCTTCCTTGCGGAACAATGTACTTGAAGTGGTCGAGTAAGCCGAAAAGTTCCTCTGAACTTAATGGATTGGGGTACTTGGCCTCAATGCGGGCTACCTCATTGGCTATTCGCCAATGCATGTCTTCCGGAGACTTTTCGTAAATATTTCCGAAAGAATCTTTGACTGCATATTTGTTTACCCAAACTCTGGCAGCCAACTCGTCGCCTTGGAAGTATTTTAAAGATTCTCCGTAGGCTTCGTCATAAGAATAATTTTTCTTTTCCACAATGTTGTATCTCTTAGGATTAGTTACAAATAAGTAAAGTTGTAGAAGTCGTACTTATCGTTAACAAATGCATTTGCAAAGCTATGAATGTTTTTCAACTTGGCAAAATTAAAATGAATGTTTTTATCAACCGATGTATAGTTTTCTATTGATTGCTATTAATTTATTGGTTTATAATGTTTTAATGATTTGAGTAAACGAATAAGTTTTCCAAAATGGAATTTATTAACAACTTGTTGGGCTGAAAGGTTCTCGGTTTAGTCGAACATAAGGTTACTTTTATCTGCTCGTAGAGATAATAATTGTTCATTTCTTGTTGAAAAGATGTATTTTATTCCGGATATATGATGATAAAAAAAGTGTGAACTCTTGAATGAATTGTTCGTGGATTACATTATCTTTGCAAAAAAAGAAAGAATGGAAAGCTTGAAACAAAGGAGAACAATCCGAAAATACCAGCAGAAGGATATTTCTGCTGATTTGTTAAATGATTTGCTTGAAACCTCTTTCCGGGCTTCTACAGTCGGGAACATGCAGGTTTATAGTGTGATTGTGACGCGTGATGCAGAGCGTAAAGCCAAACTGGCGCCTGCACATTTCAATCAGCCGATGGTTCGGACGGCGCCGGTAGTGCTTACTTTCTGCATAGATTTGCGCCGCTTCAGCAAGTGGTGTGAGCAACGTAAGGCTGAGCCGGGATACAACAACTTTGAGTGGTTTGTGACGGGGGCTGTCGATACCTTGCTGGTGGCACAGACTTTTTGTGTGGCTGCCGAGGAGAAGGGGTTGGGCATTTGCTATCTGGGAACTACCACTTACAACCCTCAGATGATTGTCGAAGCGTTGGAGTTGCCGGAATTGGTGTTTCCCATCACGACAGTCACAGTGGGATGGCCTGCCGAACAGCCGGAACAAGTGGACCGTTTGCCGCTGGAGCCATTGTACACGAAGAGGTTTATCATGATTATACTCCTCAGGACATTGACCGGTTGTATGCCTATAAAGAATCGCTTCCTGAGAACAAGCAGTTCATCTTGGAGAACAATAAGGAAACGCTGGCGCAGGTCTTTACAGATGTGCGTTATACGAAGAAAGACAGTGAGGCAATGTCGGAGAATCTTTGGAAGATAATGAAAAAGCAGGGATTTTGAAAATTAAGGATTAGGGATAAGGGATAAGGGGTTAAGCTAATGCATACTTAGCTGCATTTAATCCCTTATCCTTTATTCTTATCCTTTTTTCAGTGCGGCTTGAATCTCGTCGATTTCCGCACGGAATGATTTGTCCACCTCTTTCAGTTCTTTGATGGTTTTACATGCATGCAATACGGTGGCATGGTCTTTATGTCCAATTAGCGCACCGATTTTTGCAGTAGAGAAGTCTGTATGGTTTTTGGCTAAATACATGGCTATTTGTCGTGCTTGCACCACTTCCCGCTTTCTGGATTTTGTGTGGATGGTGGCAGTTTCCAATCCGAAGTGCTTGCATACGGTGTTGATGATTTCATCGACAGTCACTGCCTTGCTTTCGCTGTTCACTACCTTGCGGACGATACGTTGCGTCAGTTCCAGGTCTATTTCTTTATTGTATATGGTGGAATGCGCCATAATGGAAATGACGATGCCCTCCAGGTCACGTACACTGTCGCCCACGTTCTCTGCAATATAGTCAATCACTTCCTGGGGGAACTGCAGGCCGTCACGGTGTATCTTGTTGCGCAGAATGTTCTTGCGGAGTTCTACGGTAGGTTTCTCCAGCTCAGCCACCATTCCCCATTTAAAACGTGTAATCAGACGCTCTTCCATGCCCTGCAGCAATACCGGTGCACGGTCGGAAGTGAGGATGAGCTGCTTGCCGTTCTGATGCAGATGGTTGAAGATATGGAAGAATGTATTCTGCGTTTTGGTCACGCCGGCAAATTCCTGAATATCATCAATGATTAGAATATCAATGGTCTGGTAGAAGTTGATGAAGTCGTTAGTCGTATTGTTACGTACGGAATCGGTGTATTGCACTTGGAATAGGTGTGCAGATACATACAATACCCTTTTCTCCGGGTATAGTTCCTTGATTTTGGTTCCGATAGCATTGGCAAGATGGGTTTTGCCTACACCTGATGCTCCGTATAGGAACAGCGGATTGAAGATTGTTTTAGCCGGATTGAGAGCGACAGCTTCTGCAACGCTGCGCGACAGCTTGTTGCTGTAACCTTCGATGAAGGTTTCAAAGTTGTATTCTGGATTAAGGTGCGGGTCAAGTTCGGGGACGGGAATCTGCGGAATCCTTTTGTCCATCACTTGTTTTTGCGGTATGATGGTACGCTGTGTAGACTCCAGGTCGACGGTTTTCCGCGAGCTCTTGTCCACCATTACGTTATACATCAATTTAGTTCCCTCACCAATGACCTTATAGAGAGTCTTGCGCAACAAATCAACAAATTTGTCCTCCAAAAACTCATAGAAGAACTGGCTGGGCACTTGTACGACCAGCGTTTTGTCTTCATATTTTAAAGGTATGATGGGAAGAAACCATGTTTTGTATGTCTGCTCCGGAACATTGTCTCTGATGATTTCAAGACAGCGGTTCCACAGCCCGACATGATCTATTTCACTCATAACGGCTATAAATACATTTATTAATTAAGCATAACTTCTACGATTGCAAAATTGGCAATCTTATTCGAGAAAAACAAATCCTTTTTTTCTTGCGTTTTTAGGGAAAGTAATAAGCTCTTTACTTTCAGCTACTTATCGGTTACTATGAGTATACTCCTTATATAAGGTGTGTTGCATTTATCTAATACTTTGTCATATAGTGGTTTATGTAGCTTTGCGTCTCTTGTTTTCTTTCTGTGCCCAGAGCAGGAAAAAGCCCTTTTTCGCTCCTTGTATAGAGCAAATGAGGGCTTTCCTTTTAATTCCTTTATAGACTTATTATTTAGACAAAATCTATATAACGTCCATCTTTTACTTATCTTTCTTGCCGAATAGGGAGAAATGGACGTATCGTTTCGGATGCGATTTCAAGTCTTCCAATAAACTTGCTGCGTTGGCAGTGGTGGCGTTCAGATTATTATATAGAGAAGGGTCGTTTAGCAAAAGTCCGACGGTATTGTCTTTCTGGTTCAATTTGTCTGTAATCATTTTTACATTGTTCAAAGTTGCGTCTACCTTTTGCATGGCGGCAGCATAATCTATCTCCTTTAAGTTGTTGGAAATGAGTGCAAAGTTGTCTCCAATGGTATTGAGCTTGCCGGTCAGTTGTGGAATATCATCCTTCATTAGAGTTTGCAACTGGCGGCTTGTGACGGCCATACTTGCTGTTAAATCTTGTACGTTATGCAAGGTTGCAGGGATGGCGGGGTCGGCTAGTATGACATTTAAGGATGCGAGGATGGAATCCAGCTTGGGCAGCATCTTCTCTACTTGCGGCATCATGGTGGCAACTTTTCCATCATTCCGTTGTTCAGCACGCCGGGGATTGTGTCTCCAATCTGGTATTTCTCCCGTGGGTTATTGGCAAGCAGCAGGTTCATCTTTACGCCGCCAAGCATTTCGGCTGCCAGTTCTGCCGTACTTCCTTTGGGAATGCGCAGCTCTGGGTCAACATCTATTTCGGCAACGACTTTGCCCGGTTGGGTATAGTCGTAGTACAAGTCGCGGACAATACCCACGCGGAAGCCGTCGGCAAAGACCGGGCTGGATTTTGTCAGCCCATTGACATTCTGGAATTTCACGTAGAAATAGCTGGAGGCTTGAACATATTTATCCCTTTCAGGTAGTTGATGCCGTATACCAATATGCAAAGTGCAGCTATGCCTGCTATTCCTATTCTAACTTCTTTTGTAATATACTTCATGATGTATCTTTTGTTATTTATTTCTGTTCTTTTTAAATTCGCTGATGGCTGTGTTGACGTTTATCTTTTCTCCATTCTTGAACGCAATGATGAATGCGTCCTTGAATTTGTCCGTAATGCTACGTTTGCTGCGCAGCACCTTGTTGTAATCGGGTGATGCGCCGTACGTATATTTGTAGATTCCGCCTTCTTTATAATAATCCACGTCTTTCAGTCCTTTCAGTCTTTTGTCATTCTTGGCCAGAGGACGTGAAGAAGTGAGTATCTGTATCTTAAACACGATGCCGCTCTGTTCTGTTTGGGAAACGGCTGCATTTTCTGACCTTTGCGGGCGTTGGGCAGCTTGGTTACTCTCCGCTTGAGGTGCATTTTTCTTTTCCGGTGTCGCTGTAGCTGCGTTGCCTTCTTCTTGAACGGGCTCGGGTACATCCTCCGGAAGAATGGTATTGCTGCTTCCGTTCAACCGGATTTCCTGCTCGCGCTTATAGGTGAGGAAAGCGCGGAAGATACCGTTGGCAAGTGAGGTGGTTCCTGCTTCAGTGTTCAGGTACCGTTCCTCTTCCGGTGTGGAGATGAATCCGAGTTCACCAGTATGCTTGGCATGGCACTGGCCTTCAATACCAGAAAACCTGCCTGGTGCACGCCCCGATCTGTACGTTTGCAGGTTTGGCGGAAATGCTTTTGTACGAGGGAGGCGAGGTGCACACTCTGTGACATGTATTTGTCTTGCATGAATTCGAAGATGATGTAGGACTCTGCCGAGTTGGGATTGAAGCCGGCATACCGCGTCTTGTAGTCGCTTTCGTAGAGGATAACGGCATTTTCGCGCTTGGCTACTTCCAGATTGGCATCCGATTTTGCCAGACCCAGTGTCCAGGTGGAGGCTCCTTTGGCCGTCCGGTTTTTGGCCAGGGCATTGGTATGTATGGAGATGAACAAATCAGCTTTGGCGTTATTGGCAATTTCAGCGCGCCGGTCCAGGGGGATGAATATGTCCCGGTCCCGCGTATAGATAACTTTTACATCAGGCAGTTCTTCTTGATTTGTTTGCCAAGTTTGAGTGCTACATTCAGGTTGATATTCTTCTCTTTGGAAATTTTTCCCACTGCACCCGGGTCGTGTCCACCGTGTCCGGGGTCTATAACGACAACAAAGTCTTTCGCTTCAGCGCTGCCACTGCAAAAGGGGGAGATAAGCAGCCCTAAGCATATACTTATATATAATATGTATCGTCTGTATAGTTTCATATAATTGTAGCAAAGACAATGCTTCCTTTTCGCTTGGCAAATGTAGTGGAAATTTATAGAAAACTAATGGATTATGTTCAGTTTTATTGTTCTTCTTCTCATTTTTAGTGTAATTAATGTCTGTGTTTGAGTAATTAGTGGCTCAATGTATTGATAATATGCGTAACTTTGCGGCAGATAATTAAAATAGCAAATCAAGTATGCTGGTTCGTTTTATAAAGAACTGGACGTTGCCTTTGGCAATGCTTGCCGGTACTTTGGGATATTTCTTTTTTGCAGACATTCCTTTTGTGGAGCCTGCCAAACCTTATGTGAATGGGTTAGTGGCTTTCCTGACTCCGCTTTTGATTTTTTCCCAACTTCTGCTCACTTTCTGCAAGGTGGAGGTGCATGAACTGAAACCCAAATCGTGGCATGGATGGTTACTGCTGTTCCAGACGGTTTCTTGCTTGATTGTTGCGGTATTGTTGGTGTGTTGCCCTATGGAGGAGGTCTACCGGGAAGTGTTTGAAGGTGCAATGGTCTGCCTCATTTGTCCCACTGCAACCGCTGCGGCTGTCATTACCGGTAAACTGGTGGAAGCGCATCCAGCCTGACGACCTATACGTTGTTGTCCAATCTTCTGGCAGCTGTGGCTGTTCCTTTGGTTTTCCCGTTGGTGGAGCCTCATGCTGACATTACTTTTTTGTTGCATTCCTGAAAATTCTGAGTAAGTCTTTCCATTGCTGCTTTGTCCTTTCTTGCTGGCATGGTTTCTGCGTGCGTTTGTGCCGAAGGTGCATCATTTTCTGTTGGGTTTCCATGATGCAGCCTTCTATTTGTGGGCGGTAGCTCTTGCCATTGTCTCAGGGCAGACGGTACGTTCATTGGTCAATAGTGATGCACCGGTATTTGTTGAACTGCTGATAGCCCTGGCGGGACTGATAACCTGCTGTATACAATTCTATTTGGGAAAGAGAATCGGCGGTCATTATGGTGAGCGCATCAGTGGAGGGCAGGCGCTGGGGCAAAAGAATACGGTGCTTGCCATCTGGATGGCATATACTTATCTTAATCCGTTATCTTCCGTCGGTCCGGGATCGTATGTGCTGTGGCAGAATATAATCAATAGTTATCAGCTGTGGAAGAAAAGGAAAAATGAGACGGAATAACTGCTGAGTATTTTACATCTTATTTGCTTTATGGACATAGAGGGCGGTTGCAACAATTATCAGTACAAATGCCATAATGAGGAATATTATCCGGATAAGGCGATGTTTTGAAAATAGGTTGGCCATGCAGGCAGAAGCCACGCTGAAACGGGCTATTATAGAATCAATTGTGGCGTTTTCGAAAAAGACTGATGCAATACTCCATAGTGCAATAATGGTTAATATAGCATTGGCTGATAAACAAAGAATTTTATCAAGTGGCATTCTAAATACTTTTCTTGTTCTCATATATAGGACTCTATGTTTAACTCCTTTCATTCCTGCCTTTCGCTGAATCAGCCAAAGGATAGGGCAAAGATAAAAGAGAACTTCCTAACAGAATCAATATTGTCTTGGAATATTGTTAAATGATTGAATTTCTAAACCTATGTTTATTCTTTGCTGTCAAAACTCTGTTTGTGTCTGATGCGGCTCATGTGAATAGGGGTTATTTTCAAGTAAGACGCAATTTCTTTTAGGGGTACCATTTGTAGGATTTCTGGACATTTTTTAAGAAGTTGGAGATAGCGTTCTTCCGATGTAAATCTGAACAAATCCAAGTAACGTGAATACGACTGAAAAATAATTGTTCGGCTGCAATACGGGCTATTCGTTGATTTTCTTTGTTCTCTTCAAATTCTTGTAGAAGTAATTCGGAAGAACAGATGTAGATTCTACATGGGGTTATTGCTTGTATATTCAATTCAGATTTTATGTCGTATAAACAATTGGGATAATCAGAGATAAATTCATTGGCAAAAGAAAAACCTACATTATATGTTTTGTTTTCAGTTTGGTTGATGCAGGTATATTTGATTACACCGGATACAATAAACCCGAAGAAAGAACCGACTTCTCCCTCTCGGAGGATAAATTCATTTCTTTTATAATACCGTAGTTCTCCGTTTCTTAAACACAGTTCCCTAAAAAAGTCAGTGTCTATATTGCCCATGTATGAATTAAAATCTGTCATTTACAACACATGTTTTTCGAAAGGTACAAAATTATTATTTTATTCCTGATTTTTTGTCATTGTTGGTAAGTTGGTTGTGGATTCTCTTATTATAATACTTTAAAAATTTAACTTCACCTACGTTTTTTAAAAGCTTTTGGTTTTCAATGAAGTTTTGTCCGTATTTTAGCCAACGTTTGGTAAATCTTTTGAATTTAGTACATGGGAAATCAGAACACTGGAAACAATGTGTTATTCTTTTTTCCAAGCAACATAAATGGAATGTTTTACATTTTTCACAGCGAGAACCATTCTGTTCTGCTCCTTTGCAGGGACTTTTTTCTCTTGTGTATATGGGACAACCACCACAAAAGACACCACAAGCAGGAATACGTCCGTTATACGATTTCATTCAGCCAGCCTTTTCGCCATCCAAAAATTGGTGAGATAAAGTTGGTTGGCTTTGCGTTTCTGTTCCACTTCTACTATATAGCCTCTTTTCTCAAAGAATGGACGGGCTGTCAGGCTTACTTCTGATGTAATTCGCATGATTCCTCTTGCGGTTGCATACCGTTCTATCTCATTTAGAAGTATGGTAGCAATGCCTTTACCTTGAAAATCTTTATGAATAAACATAGAATGCAAATATCCTTGGTGGGTAATGGATGAAAAGCCGACAATCTGTGACTGTTGATTGGTTGCCACAATAAAATAATGTGTCTTAATCATGTCTTTTATGTGGGAGAGGTCGTTTCCGCACGATGCCCAATCTGCCACTTCTGCTTCTGAATAGTCACGTTTGTTTATATGGAGGACTGTCTCTTGAAACAAACTCATAAGTTCAAGGGCATCAGACTGTTGGGCAATTCTAATTGTAAAATCTGTATTCATGTTTTTAAGTGCTAAAATGTATGCTTTTAGATGTTCCATGTTCTAACAGAAAGTCTTTCAATGTATTTATTGTGTTTGCAAAGATAATCTTTTCATTTCTAATTTATTGGTTTTGGAAACCAAGTTGTTGATTCTCTGCTTCGAATATAAAAAGTATGCGAATTTTTTATGAAGCATGGGAATCTGCTTTCAATCGCCAGCCAATGGCTGATGAATTTAACCGGGTAGATTTCTTGTCAATCGGTTTCAGACCTGCTTATAAGAACAATTTATAACAAAGTACTCCCAATAAAAGCAAGACTAAAGCACATGCTGCAAGAATCGTCTTTGCCCTGAATAGATGTTCTTTATCTGATAATTCCTTTTCAGTAGTATTTCTTCGGATTTCTTCTATTTCCTCAATGGTTACATCGGCTCTCTCAGGACCTTTCCTTTTTACAAGGTATTTGTAGTGCTCCCGCATCCGTCCTCTGCTCAACTTGCGGAGAGCACGGTTCTCTTTATCCCTTTGTAGCATGTCATTGATGCAGCCTAATGTTCCCATAAGCAGATTCTTATCATGTGTAAGCAAAATGGTTTGCTTGCACGTGTACTAAGATACGGCATTTATGTCGCTTTCGCAAGCGATTTTGTGTTTTTTGATATAAACTGATGTGACGATACGATTTTGATAGTTATGTTAACTCATTGTCTGCCAGAGAGTAATTTTGCCAACCATTGTCATGCTTTGGCAAACTTTTGCCATGCCTATGCAAAGTCTGCCAATAGGGTGGCAAAATCTTGCCAACTTGTCGGCAAGAAAGACACACACTGTTCCCTATACCTTTATTATAGTGTGATAGTGTGAGAAGTGTTTTTCCTTTTTAAAACTTTTGTGTAGAATGATGATGGGCTTCTTTTATTCTGTTTTGCCGGACGGCATCAGCAGTTCTTCTTCATTGTAGCGCGGTCGGTCCTTCACCTCAATGTATATTTTGCCGATGTATTCGCCTACAATCCCCAGCGACACAAGTATCACACCTCCTACCAGCAGACGGAAATCATCAGTGATGACCATCCGGGGACGGCGTTATGCTGTGTGTAAGAGTGAAGTGTCCATCCGGTGACACACAGTGCCACAAGAATAAAGATGCAGCCTATCCAAAAAATCATACGGACCGGTTTGACGGAAAAGGAAGTGATACCGTCGATGGCAAAATTAAGCATCTTCCGGAAGGATACTTTGATTCTCCGGCAAAACGCTTGTCACGATTGTAGTACACGCTGTCCGTCTGGTAGCCGATGAGGGGAACCAGTCCCCGAAGAAAAAGGTTGCGCTCGCGGAAGCGGCATAGGTGTTGTACAGCCCGCTGGCTCATCAGGCGGTAGTCGGCATGATTGTAGACGGATTTTACCCCCATTGCCTTCATCAGCCGATAAAAGACCAAAGCGGTGTTGCGTTTGAAGAAAGTGTCGGTCTTCCGTTCTTTACGTACGCCATAAACGATGTCATTGCCCGCTTTATAGCTGTTTATCATGTCCGGAATCACTTGGATGTCATCTTGCAAGTCTGCATCAATGGAGATGGCTATCTCGCAACGCTCTTTTACTGCATTGAGTCCTGCTAGCAGGGCATTCTGGTGTCCTACGTTTCCTGCCAGGTTCAGTCCGCAGGCATAGGCCGTATTTTGGTGCAGTTCTTTGATGATAGCCCATGTCTGGTCGGTGCTTCCGTCGTTTACATATAATATATAGCTTTCCGGGGAAATTTGCCGGGCTTGTATCAGCCGGTCGAATAATTGGCTCAATCGTTTATGGGTTTCATGCAGCACTGCCTCTTCTTTGTAGCAAGGTACGACAACGGCGAGTATGGGAGAGTTTTCCATCATAGAACAAATCTTTTTGCAATATTCGTAAGAAATCGGGAGAAAAACAAATTATCACTCTTTTCTTTTGAAAACGAAACGTACGAGTAAGAAGTTGACCGGAATGGCGATGGCGAAAACCGGAATGGGGGCCAGAGGTTTGGGGATGCCCATCCAGAGAGAGAGGTTCAGCAACCCCATGTGTAGCAGATAGCTGCATAAGTGTGCCCCTCCAAATCCGAGGCTTTTCTCCATGAGGGCTTCCGGCCGAAGGTAAAGTAAGCAGTCAGATAGAAATTGGCGATGAAGCTGAGAGCATATCCCAGTGTATAGGCTATGTTTACATTGATAACCCATTGTAATACAAAATACAATCCGTAGTGCAGAGCTGTCGCAAAGATGCCCACCATTACGAAGCGTACAAATTCCGGTAGTTGTTTCAGCCGCTTCATCTTAACATTAAATATCTACTCTCTGTTGCCATTATCATTGGGGCGGCAAAGTTAGGCATTGTTTCAGAATTATTTGTAATTTTGCTTTGCGAAATTAAGCTGCATCTCAGCAAATTGCAAATAAATTTGCATCTGCTTTCGGTTTGCGCTATCTTTGCGTCCAGAAAACATAAAAAACAAATAAGGTATGTCGGACAGAAAGAAGGCGTTCTGGTTTATTGCGCTGCTGAGTGTGCTTGTGGTTGTTCCCTTTCTGGGAGAAACCATTTTTTATTCCAAGGGGGAACCGCGGGAGGCGATTGTTGCCCTTTCTATGCTGGAAAGTGGAAACTGGATACTTCCGGTGAACTATGGTACTGATATTGCTTATAAACCCCCTTTCTTCTACTGGTCAATAGCCGCCGTCTCTTCCCTTTTTGGAGAGGTGACGGAGTTTTCCGCCCGTTTCCCGTCTGCATTGGCTTTTTTAGCCATGCAGTTGATGTTCTTTGCCTTTGTGGCAAAACGTAAAAACGTTCAAACGGCGTTTCTGGCCTCTATTCTTCTTTTGTCTTCTTTCGAGGTGCATCGGGCGGCTGTCGCTTGTCGGGTCGATATGGTTCAGGTTGCCTTTATCGTTATTTCCCTTTGTCTGCTGTTCCGCTGGGATGAGAAGGGATGCCGCGGAGTGCCCTGGCTTGCGGTGTTGTTGATGGGATGTGCCACGTTGACCAAAGGCGGTAGGTCCATATTCCCTTGCGCGTGTATCGGTGTGTATCAGTTGTTGCGCGGACGTTCTTTCGGGAAAGCGTTTTTCTCGTTGGTAGGTATCGGCTTGCTTTCTTTTGTTCCTTATTTAGCTTGGGTATACGTAGCTTACAGACAAGGTGGACAACCGTTCCTCGATTTGGTTCTGGAGGAGAATACCGGGCGGTTTATGGGCAAAATGTCCTACGAGTCCCACGAAAATCCTGTATGGTATAATTTCCTGACTTTGATTTGGGGATGGATTCCCTGGACGTTGGTTCTGGTAGTTTCCTTGTTTGGCTTGAAGTGGAAAACATGCGTTGCCTGCCGGAAGGGGATACCCTGCTGTTGCGGTTGAAGAAGGGCTGGAGTGCTTTCCGCAACCAGTCTCCGGTACAATTGTTCACGTGGCTGGTCATTCTGATAATCTTTGTCTTCTACTGCATCCCCAAGAGTAAGCGGAGCGTTTATCTGCTTCCCATCTATCCGTTTATGGCAGTGCTGATAGCTGAGTATCTGTTGGCTTTGGTACAAAAGGGGGCACGAGTTTTCAGGATTTGTGCAATCATCTTTGCTTCTTTGGGCTTGTTGCTTACGCTTGTTTTTGTCGTAGTTCGTCTCGGCCTGGTTCCCGACAGCGTTTTTGGAAGTGGACGCCATGCCGCTGAGAATGTAGCCTTTATGCATGCGTTGGAGGATGTGGCTTTGTCTGTTCCCAAGTGGCTCCTGGTAGCGCTTCCCGTAGTAGCCGCTGTCTGCACATTATGTATGGTGGTAAAGCGTGCGGATAGCCGGTCATTATTATATGGTATAGCAGGATGTATGCTTTGTCTTTTCGTATCATTGGATTCGGTTTATCAGCCCACGGTGCTGGCTGTGAAATCAGATAAACATTTGGCTGAAAGGTCAATACGTATGTTCCGGAAGGTGTGGTCTATTCTTACTCGAAAATGAGTTTCTATGGTGTTAACTTCTATCTGAAAGACCGCATGCGGCACATTGAAAAGGAACGTCCGTCCAGCGGGGAGGGCTATTTGTTGGTTCCCGTAAAGGAGGAGGAGAATATGTTGGGAGAGCTGGAACAGACGTATCATCTGGAAAAGATATTCCGTACAGACAGACGCAGTTGTGATATGCGTAATGAAATCTGCATGTATAAATTTAGGGCGATTGACATTCATAACCCATAATTTATAACTCATAACTTAAAATGAATCCGATAGATATCATTAACAAATATTATCCGGAAGAGAATGAGTTGCGGCATATACTGTTGACGCACAGCCGTTCCGTAGCCGACAAGTCGTTATGGATTGCCGACCGCCATCCGGAACTTCATTGGATAAGGATTTTCTGTACGAGGCTGCCATGCTGCACGATATAGGCATTTTTCTTACAGATGCGGCAGGTATCCATTGTTTTGGCGACAAGCCTTATATCTGTCACGGTTATTTGGGAGCCGACCTGATACGCGGCGAAGGCTATCCCCGCCATGCTTTGGTTTGTGAACGCCATACGGGTGCCGGACTTTCATTGGAGGGAATCATTGCGCAGGATTTGCCCGTACCGCATCGTGAAATGGTTCCGGTCAGCTTGGAAGAACAAGCTATCTGTTTTGCCGATAAGTTTTATTCAAAAACTCATTTGGAAAAGGAGAAAAGTGTAGAAAAAGCCCGAAAAAGTTTGGAACGTTATGGTGAAGAAGGGGTACGGCGCTTTGATAATTGGTGCGAACAGTTCTTGTAGCAATCTAAATTTCTTTAAAAAGGGAGATTATCCGTATAAATTATGTACTTTTGCCCCTCCAAGCGTAAACTATTAGTTAATGACGCCATTGAAAGCAAATACATTCATATCATTCATACTACTATTCGTCTTGCTTCTTCTCTCCGGTGGGGCTGCTTCTCAGCGCCGTAGAGCGAAGGTCGCGCCTCCGAATATTCAGCGGACAGACACGTTGCAGGTAGGGGATAGTTTGCAGATGGGAGACTCCCTGCAAGGGGGAAAGGGGCTTCCTGCCGATTCGTTGCAACAAGATACGGTAGCGGCTGCGCCTCCCAAGAAGGATGCATTGGATGCTCCCGTAGCCTACGAAGCCAATGACTCCATTGTATTTACGCAGAGTGGCTTTGCCCATCTTTACGGCCAGGGAAAGGTGAGTTATCCGGGTGCTGACCTGGAGGCTGATGTCATCTCTATGGATATGGACAACAGTACGGTTTTTGCCCGTGGCGTGGTCGATTCTGTAGGAACAGCCAAGGGAAGACCGGTCTTCAAAGACGGGGACACCTCCTACGAAACCGATACTATCCGTTATAACTTCAAGAGTAAAAGAGGTCTTATCAGCAATGTTGTCAGCCAGCAGGGCGAGGGATACGTGACCGGTAATAATGCCAAGAAAGGGAATAATGATGAACTCTATATGAGGAGCGGTCGTTACACGACTTGTGACCATCATGACCACCCCCATTTTTATATGCAGATGACTTATGCCAAGGTACGTCCGAAAAAGAACGTGGTGACGGGACCTGCCTATCTGGTAGTAGAGGATGTGCCGCTTCCGCTTGCCGTTCCATTTTTCTTTTTCCCGTTTTCTAGCAGTTACCAGTCCGGTTTTCTGATGCCTACCTATATGGATGACTCCAATCGTGGCTTCGGTCTGACGGACGGTGGATATTACTTCGCCATCAGTGACCAAATGGACTTGAAGCTGCGGGCGGATATCTTCACGAAAGGTTCTTGGGCGCTGAATATGGAGTCGAACTATGTGAAGCGTTACAAATATTCCGGTTTGCTGCAGGCAAGCTATCAGGTGACCAAGACCGGTGACAAAGGCTTGCCCGACTACTCGGTTGCCAAAGACTTCAAGGTGGTGTGGTCTCACCGGCAGGACCCGAAAGCGAGTCCGAATTCTACCTTTTCTGCCAGTGTGAACTTTGCTACCAGTAGTTATGAGCGTACCAATATCGGCAATATGTACAACTCCCAGGCAATGTCGCAGAATACCAAGACTTCCAGTGTCAGCTATTCGCGTAACTTTCCCGACCAGCATCTGAGCATCTCCGCTTCAGGTAATATTGCCCAGACCATGCGCGACTCCTCTATCGCGGTGACTTTACCGGACATGACCATTTCCTTGAGTACCATTTTCCCTTTCAAGCGCAAACATGCAGTGGGAGATGAAAAGTGGTATGAGAAGATTTCCGTTCGCTATACTGGCCGTGTGAAGAACAGTATCAAGACGAAGGACAATCTGTTGTTCAAGAAGAACCTGATACGCGATTGGGAGAACGGTATGCAGCATGAGATTCCGGTAAGTGCCACGTTTACTTTGTTCAAGTACTTCAATGTGACGCCTACCGTAAACTATACGGAGCGTTGGTACACCCGCAAGGTGAAGAAGGACTGGGACGATGAGCAAGGCAAGGAGGTGAATGATACGACCTACGGTTTTCACCGTGTATACGACTACAGTGCCAGTCTGGGTATCAATACCAAAGTTTATGGTATGTACAAGCCATTGTTTATGAAGAAGAAGGAGATACAGATACGTCACGTCATCACTCCCTCCATCAGTTTCAGCGCTGCACCCGATTTCACTTCGTCCCGTTTTGGCTATTATGACTCTTATATAAAAGACCAGAACGGCATTCGCGATACCGTGCAGTATTCCTATTATGCCGGTCAGGTGTTCAGTCCGCCAAGTGGAGGAAAGCAGGGGCTTATCAGTTTCAATATCTCCAATAACCTTGAAATGAAGTTCAAGGATAAGAATGACTCTATCCGCAAGGTGAGCCTGATTGACGATTTGAGTATGGGTATCAGTTACAACACGGCTGCCAGGTGCGTCCTTGGAGTGACTTGAGCTTTAATCTCCGTCTGAAGTTGAGCAAGAGTTATACGTTGAGTATGAGCTCTACCTTTGCCACTTATGCTTACGAGTTTGATGAGAACGGAAGGGTGGTGCCCGGTAACCGTACGGAATGGTCGTATGGCCGTTTCGGTCGTTGGTCGGGATATGGTACGTCGTTCAGTTGGACCGTGAACAATGATTCGTGGAAGAAAATAAGGAACTTCTTCACCGGTCAGAAGGATGACGAGGAGCAGGGCCAAGACCAGAATGCCTCGACGGAGGAAGACGGTGACATGGAGGGGGAAACTACCGAGGACGGCACTCCGAAGAAGAAGAAGGAAAAGGCTGCTGCCGATGCTGACGGCTATCAGGTATTCAAGATGCCTTGGTCTATCAACTTCAGTACCGGTTTCAATATTACGGAAGACACCAGTAAGCCCATTAATCGTAAGAACATGCGCTATCCGTACAAATTCAGCCTGAATTCCCTTAATATAAACGGTAACGTCAAGCTTACCAATAAATGGGCTGTCAGCTTCAATTCCGGTTATGACTTCAATGCGAAGGAGATAACGCAGACCGCTTTCAACATCACACGTGACCTGCACTGTTTCAGCATGACGGCTGCCATATCACCTTTCGGACGCTGGAAATACTATAACTTTACCATCCGTGCCAATGCAAGTATCCTGCAAGACTTGAAATGGGAACAGAGAAGCCAGACTCAGAGTAATATTCAGTGGTATTGATGTTTACCAAATTATTTCCGTCTCTCCATGTTCCCGCAAATACTCGTTTGTTTTGCTGAAATGCTTGTTCCCGAAGAAGCCGTTATAAGCGGATAGGAGATGGATGTGCCGAGGTAAGTACCAGATGTCGGCTACGGTCGATGAATGCCCCTTTACGTTGGGCGTAGGCTCCCCAAAGAATAAATACAAGATGCTCTTTTTCTTCGGCGAGAATGCGGATAGCCGCATCTGTAAATGTTTCCCAACCTCGGTTTGGTGAGAACCGGCTTGGTGTGCACGTACGGTGAGGGTAGCATTGAGCAGCAATATGCCTTGCTCTGCCCAGCGTGTCAGATTGCCGGTAGTGGGGGCATCAGTGCCAATGTCATTTTTTATTTCCTTGAAAATATTAAGTAAGGAAGGAGGGAAAGGAACACCGTCATTTACGGAGAAACAAAGTCCGTGTGCTTGTCCCGGACCATGATAGGGGTCTTGACCGATTATCACGACTTTTACTTTGTCAAAAGGGCATAGGTTGAATGCATTGAATATCAGCTTTCCCGGAGGATATATTGCATATTTCCCATATTCGTCCCGTACAAAATCAGTCAATGTACGGAAATAATCTTTCTCAAATTCAGGTTGCAGATGTGCTTTCCAGCTTTCTTCTATTTGAACATTCATACTAATTGGATCTGTTAGTAGTTTCGGATGCTAAAGTACAAAATAAAAAATAAAGTCCAACCTTTTGAGGGGGTGAACTTTATATTATATGACGGGATAAATGTATATCAAATCAGGTGTATATTGTGTTCCTTGCACTCTTTGCGCATATCTTCCGGCCAGATACTGGCTTGTATCTCACCGATATGCGCCTTGCGCAGATAGAACATACAGAGGCGGGACTGCCCTATACCGCCACCGATGGAAAGCGGCAGTGTATCATTCATCAAGCGTTTGTGGAAGTAAAGTTCCAGGCGTTCCTCTTCGCCTTCCTCTTTGAGCTGGCGAAGCAGGGCTTCCTTGTCTACGCGGATACCCATGGAGGAAAGTTCGATGCTGCGTTGCAGGATGTGGTCCCATAGCAGGAGGTCACCGTTCAGTCCGGGGAGGTCGTTCAGCCTTTGCTGGTATAGTCGTCGTAGTCCGGGGCGCGTCCGTCGTGCTTCTTGCCGTCGCTCAGCTTGCATCCGATACCGATGATGAACACTGCACCGTATTTCTTGCAAATGGCATGTTCGCGGCATTTGGGTTCCAAGTCCGGATACAGTTGGCGCAATTCTTCGGCATGGATAAAGTGAAGTTTCTGGGGCAGGCAAGGTTGATTTGCGGATACATCTCATATACCATATATTCTGTGCGCACCATAGCTGCATAGATACGGGTTACTATCTCCTTGAGGAATTCCACATTGCGGTCTTCGGCAGTAATGACGCGTTCCCAGTCCCACTGGTCTACATAAAGGGAATGCAGATTGCCCAGTTCTTCATCGGCACGGATGGCATTCATGTCTGTGTAGATGCCATATCCCGGTTCGATATGGTATTCGGCAAGCGTGAGGCGTTTCCATTTGGCGAGGGAGTGCACCACTTCAGCTTTGGCGTCGCCCAAATCTTTGATAGGGAAAGTTACGGCACGTTCCACTCCATTGAGGTCGTCATTGATACCCATTCCTTTCAATACGAACAGTGGAGCTGTCACACGTCGCAGGCGCAGTTCGGAAGAGAGGTTCAATTGGAAGAACTCTTTAATTTGTTTAATCCCTAATTCAGTCTGTTTTAGGTCCAATAAAGGTTTGTAACCTTCAGGTGTTATCAGGTAGCTCATAAATTTATTCAGTATAACTTCTATTAAATTGCTCGGCAAAGATAGGAATAATATTGATACTTGCTTCTGTTTTGTGGGAAAAAAGAACAAAATGTTTGTGTAATTGCGGTTAGTCTTCTCAAAGTAATAATAAAAATATTCCTCGGTTTGATATAAAAAGCGTTTGAATGTTAGGAATCTGCTAATTTTTTTATACTTTTGCATCCACATTTGGCTCCGTAGCTTAGTGAATAGAGCGTCAGATTCCGGTTCTGAAGGTCGTGCGTTTGAATCGCACCGGGGTCACAAAGAAAGGAACTCCCTTTGCATGAATACTTTGCAAAGGGAGTTTCTTTTTATACAATACATCCAGAAAAGTCAACCATACGGTTCTCTTTCTTGTTATAATTTCCATAGAGTTAGAGGTATGAAACAAATAATATTTATTTTTGCAATGTTAATGACTTGTCTGTCCTATGCCGGTAAGCCGGAAGGACGGTCAGAAAGGAGAACAGACATGAAACCAATGAAAGAGATTTATCTGGCAGGAGGATGTTTTTGGGGTACCGAACATTTCCTGAAACAAATAGAAGGTGTGGAGGCTACCCAGGTGGGATATGCCAATGGAAATATAGCCAATCCTACCTATCAGCAGGTATGTACCGGTACCACGGACTTTGCCGAAACCGTAAAAGTACAGTATGATCCCGATGAGGTGGACTTGCCTTTCCTTATCGACCTTTATTTCAAAACGATTGACCCTACCAGCCTCAATAAGCAAGGGGGGATAGAGGTACACAGTATCGCACGGGTATCTATTATACGGATACCGCCGACCTGCCCGTTATTCGTGAAACCGTTGACCGGCTGGCTGCCAACTACTCCCGTCCGTTGGTTGTAGAGATAGAGCCTTTGAAGAACTTCTATCTCGCCGAAGATTATCATCAAGACTATCTGGACAAAAATCCTGGTGGATATTGCCACATTAACCCCACCTTGTTCGACCTGGCACGTAAAGCGAAGATGAAGAAAGAAGGAGATGGCGAGTATTTAAACCTGGAAAAGTAACGGACAATGGATATACTGTTAATAAGTAATGAAGATACGTGCCGCAGCCGTATCGCGCAGGAACTCCTGCATGCATTTGGCAGGGGAATGAATATCTCTACGGCAGGAATTATGGAGGGGAACTGCGTTCCCGATGCCGTGTGCAATGTGATGGAACAGAATGGTTTCAGCGTGTCTCGCAAGAAACCGTCTGGTGTCGGGACCTATACGCACCGGTCGTGGGACTACGTGATTACCCTATGTAAAGAAGCCGGAGAAGAACTGAAGTTTATCACTCTGGATGCCAAGCAGCAGGTGCATTTTGATTTTGAAGATCCCTTTAAAAATCGTTTTCAAAATGAAAGTGAGCAGGAGAAACAAGTTGCCTCACTCTATGAAACCATGTACCGGCGGCTGTATGAATTTTACCGCGATGAACTGAGTGAGCAGCTGTTGCCTCGTTGTACGTGCGGTGCAAACACCTATTGCCGTTGTGAATAGTGAAATATGTGTTTTTTTGAAGCAATCTCTTGACTCGTCCCTAAGGGCAGGACCTATCTTTGCTTCATAAACAAAATGCGCATGAGTTTATGAAGAATAAAATGAAGTTTAAAATCGGAGAGTTTTCCAAACTTTGCCAAGTGACCGTTAAGACGCTTCGTCATTATGAAGAGATAGGATTGATGATACCCGTTGAAGTGGATGAGTGGACGGGGTATCGCTATTACGACATCAGCCAGCTCCGGTGTATGAGCCGTATTGTTTACCTCAAGCAATTAGGGTTCAGCCTCGAAGAGATATCCGAGTTGTTTGCCGATGGCAAGGAATTTCCGGATGCTGAATTGTTGAAGGTTAAAATAGAACGTTGCAAAAACGAGATTGAACACTTGATATGGCGGCAGACCGAACTTGCCAAATTGGAAAATTTACTCCATAAACAAGAGAATGTTATGGAAAAAGTGTTTAAGAAATCCCTCCCTTCAAGAATTTTTGCTACCCATCGCCGTAAAATAGACTCTTATCAGGAACTGTTCAATCTTTGTCCGAATATTATCGGGCCTGAAATGTACCGTTTGGGTTGTGAATGTCCTGCCCCGGAATATTGTTTCACGGTGGAATATAATGAGGAATATGGGGTTGATATTGATATCGAGTTTGTTGAAGCGGTGGCTGAACGCAAGGAAGATTCGGAACTGATTAAATTCAAGGAACTTCCGGAAGTACCGGTTGCGCTCTGTGTCAACCATTACGGTGCTTATGAGCATATGCCCGAAACTTTCGCCGAGCTTTTTGCGTATGCCGAGGCAAATGGATACGAGGTCATTGACCGTCCCCGGTTTTGCCATATTGACGGCATTTGGAACAAAGAAACGGTGGATGAATGGATGACGGAAATTCAGTTGCCCATCAAACTTCTTAATCAGCCTTTGATTTTTGCGGAAAGCTTTCAACCGTGAGAATACCTAAAAATAGGGATAGGTAGTCAACTTATTTTCTGCGAACTTTGCAGACTGAAAAAAGAATTGAAATGAGAAGCCTGCATATTCTGTTTATATTGGTAGTTGTCACTTGGCTCGGTTTTCCGCTGAGAGCGCAAGAAGCTATTTCTATCGGGACTCGCCACACTTTGTTTTCGCATGTCTTGAATGAGGCTAGAGAATATTGGGTGTATGTACCTGCAACCCGCCCGGGTGAAAAAGAGGAAAGTTATCCGGTTCTTTATTTGCTGGACGGTGATTCTTTTTTTCATTCGGTGGTAGGTTTTACTCGCTTGTTTTCCACCTCCAAAGTTTCTTCCTTACCGCCCTGTATCGTTGTGGCTGTCCTGAATACAAACAGAACCAGAGACTTTACGCCAACCTGTTCCGCTGCCCGGCGTGACGGAACTGTCCGTCCGGGCGATAAACCGGAAGGGGGTGGGGCAGGACAATTTTGCCGTTTTCTGACGGAGGAGCTACGCCCCGCAGTGGAACAAGACTTGCCGGTGAATGGACAACACTTGTTGGCCGGACATTCTTATGCCGGGTTGTTCACGCTGCATGTTTTGCTGAATTATCCCGGTACATTTGATACATACATCGCCATAGACCCCAGTTTATAGTGGGATAAAGGATGTTTTCAGAAACAGGTAGAACGGCAGGTAGATAAGGTTGACTTTTCAGGAAAACAACTGTATGTTGCGTTTGCCACTCAGCCGCGTCCTGATAGGAAGCTGAGCCACTTTTCCCTGACAGATGATTTTATAGGGAGTGCAGTTCCTCGTATGGAGAAGCGGCATTTGCGGGTGGTATCAAAAAAGTTCCCGGAAGAGACGCATGGAACGGTTGCTCTTCCGGGATTTTATGACGGACTGAAAACGTTGTTCTTCCGTTCTGCGGTTGGAATTTCTCTGCCGAACAAACCTCTCTGAAAAAAACTCTATTTTTCAGTAAGCTGAATGATATGCACCATTGTACTAAGGGGACTACCTATACCATGGTGAGGTCTGCCAAAATCCTGAAAGCGTCATAGCCTGAGTCGCCTTCCGGCAGGAAGCGCCGAGAAGCGCCATTTCCTTATAAATCAGTATTTTCAGCTCCGGAGAAGGTTGAGTGTCCTTCTCCGGACACACTGATTAAAAAACTGCAAAAGTGCAGCCGGGGCTTCGTTGACTCCGGGCAATTGGAATAGTAGTACAACCACTGTTGTACAATGAGCGCAGCACCATATGCCCTGCTACCGTACGGAAGTGCATAAAAAAAAACAGTTGCCTGGAGAAACCCTCTCCAAGCAACTGTTTTCAGTTTCTTGATACTTTATAATCTACATATTCTAAATCTTTCTTGTCATCAATCGTCAATGTCAATCACCCTCATTTTAGAGTCAAATGTAATTTCCCAACGATTAGACAACTTTATCTCATACTCATTGTCATCGTACTCAATCTGAAGAATTCTTGCATCCGGATAATTGGTCTTTACATAGTTACGTATCGCTTCCGGTACAATCTGTACAGGAACTTCACTTTGTCTGCATCGTACCTCTTTCCATTCCCCCGATTTATCAAATTCTACCTTCTCCCCATTCGTGAACACCACATCATAGCTTTTATAAAACATTCCCTACTCCAATTTAGCCATTGCCACCTTATGGTCTTTAAAATAAGTCTTGATAAATGTCTGCGCCTTCGCCGGCAACTGGCTCACCTCTATCGCTTATCATTATCCGCCATTACCATTGTGTGCACTGCAAACATACAAACCAACATCATAACTAATTTTTTCATACTTCTCTATTTTTAATAATTAATACTTTATTTGTTTTCTGTATTACAAAGATGGGAAGGAAATCTGGAAAGAATTGGGAAAAAAACTCTATTTTTGGAAATGAAAAAAATCTATTTTTGAAAATGGGTGTTGCGGCTCTTCACCTATGAATTTTTGTTTGCAATGAATATTATTTAAAGACACAATAGACTATTATGGCTATGAAAATATTAAATCAGTTTATCGATGATTTTGTAGGTGTTTTCCAATATCGGTTTATGGATACCTTTCAATATTTTAAAGAAAGGAAGAAAAGTAAATATTTAGGAGATAGATTTGAGGAATGGGTTGTGAAGAACTCCAATATTAGTAAAGATGGTTATTCGGATCTATGTGATAAGAAAATATTTTGGCGGCTTTTAGATTGGAGAGGTGATAAATACATTGAGGGGTATAGGCCTCTGTCTTCATCATCTCCGGATTTGTTGATGGAGTGTGTTACCACAACGAGTACCATTCATGAAGTTGGAGATATTATAGCTGTAGAATGTAAATGGCGAAGTAAGATAGGTTTATCTCGATATAAAAGACATTGAAAAGTACGAGGGGTATATGAATTCCAATCTGTTGAACCGTCCGATAAAAAACTTGTTTTATGTTTTTGGCTTTGGATGGTGTGGTGACAGTCCGGAATCTGTTTATGTAGTTCCTGCCAGAGAATTGTATGATTATGATAAAGATACCTGTAGAATAACGTTCCCTATTAAAGAAACCGAGAAGGAGAAAATGGGTAGATTGGAGCGCTTTAAGAAGAAAGACAATAGATGTCTTCTGTATATCAAGTAATGGTATTACTTGGTTATATAAGCTCCAATCAACTGTTATATTGTTTGGGTCGCCGTCAATCTTTGTGGCGAAGGCTATTACTGGCATCTAATGCGGTTTGCAACCTTTCCCAGTCGTCACAAAGCGCCTGCATGGACGGAAACAATAAATCTGCTCCGGCATCCAGTAATACCTGCCTGTCCAGCGGACCGGTATTGACTGCCACAGTGAATATGCCGGCTGCTGTTCCGGCTTGTACTCCGATAGGTGCATTTTCTACAACTATAGCTTCGTTGGCTTGTACTCCGGCTTTTTCCAGTCCCATTAGATAAGGCTCAGGATGAGGCTTTCCGTATTTCACATCAAAGGCGGTCACCATGTGGTCGCGCTGAAACATACCAGGGAAGTTGTGGGCAAGGCGGTTCAGCAGGGAGTGTTGGCCCGAACCGGTGACAAGTACCGGAATAAGTCCTGCCGCTTTTACCTTTTGCAGCACTTCCCAAGCACCCGGCATACGTTCCGGTTCCGGGTGGGTACTGAATTCGGCGCTTTTCTCTGCATAGATGCTTTCTATCATCTCGGGAGTGGCATCCTTGCCATACTGGCGTTGATAAACGATGTTGATGGTGGAGGCTCCGGTACGTCCCTCGTGCATGTATGCCTCTTCACGGCTCAAGTGCAGGCCATGACGTTCCATTACTTTATGCCAGGCATCGGCATGGTAGGGCATGGAGTTGAATAACACACCGTCCATGTCAAAAAGAACGGCTTTCAGTTGGATGTAGGGGTGCCCGTGCTTTTCCAGATAACGGGCGATAGAGTTTTCGAACACTTGGTAGATTGGGGATTGAGAATTTAAAAATGCGGGGTAGATAAATAGAGAGTTGAGAATCGGGGAACGGTTCTCTTCGCACTTGTTGTGCAGCCATTTCTCAATTCTCAACTCTCAATTCTTAATTTATCAAAGTCTTGCCTGGATAGCTTTGGACTCTTCTTCGTAGCCGGGCTTGTTCAGCAATGCAAACATATTCTTCTTGTATGCTTCCACACCCGGTTGGTTGAACGGATTGACTCCCAAAATATAACCGCTGATACCGCAAGCTATTTCAAAGAAGTAGAGCAGACCTCCGATGCTTTCTTCATTCAGTGCAGGGATAACGATGCGCATGTTGGGTACGCCGCCGTCAACGTGGGCAAGCTGTGTGCCCAATTCAGCCATCTTGTTCACTTCGTCCACGTGCTTGCCTGCCAGGAAGTTCAGTCCGTCGAGGTTGGCTTCGTCCGAAGGTACTTGCAGGGAGTGCTGTGTCTTCTCCACGGAGATGACAGTTTCGTAGATGGTACGTTCGCCTTCCTGAATCCATTGTCCCATGGAGTGCAGGTCGGTGGAGAAATCTACGGCAGCAGGGAAGATACCCTTGTTTTCCTTACCTTCGGATTCACCATAAAGCTGCTTCCACCATTCGCTTACGTAGTGCAGTTTGGGATTGTAGTTTACGAGGATTTCAATTTTCTTACCGTTCTTGTAGAGCTCGTTACGCGTAGCTGCATAGATGGCAGCAGGATTTTCTGCAAACGGAACATCTTTTCCACAAGCCTTTTCCATGGCAACTGCACCTGCAACCAGTTTCTCAATGTCGAAACCTGCTATTGCGATGGGCAGCAAGCCTACCGGAGTCAGTACGGAGAAACGTCCGCCCACGTTATCGGGGATGATGAAGGATTTGTAGCCTTCGTTGTCGGCCGTTACGCGGGCAGCGCCCTTTTTGGCATCGGTGATGGCAACGATAACCTTCTTTGCCATATCCTTGCCGCGTTGGTCTTCGCATTGCTTTTTCAACAGACGGAACGCCAAGGCCGTTTCAGTGGTAGTACCGGATTTGGAGATGTTGATAACACCGAATTTCTTGTCTTTCAAGTATTCGGTGAGTTCATATAGATAATCTTCACCGATATTGTGTCCTGCATACAGAATGACCGGAGCCGTTTTCTTGTCTTGCAACCAAGTGAAGCTGTTTGACAAAGCCTCTATCACCGCACGTGCACCGAGGTAACTTCCGCCAATACCGGCAACTACTACTACCTCGCAGTTGTCACGCAACGTCTGTGCGGTAGTCTTTAGGTCGGCCAGGTGCTCTTTAGTGATGGAAGAGGGGAGGTGCAGCCAGCCTAAGAAGTCGTTGCCCTTACCGGTACCATTCTCTAATGCTTCCTGTGCAGCCTTTACTTGGGCTTCATAGGCGAAAACGTTTTCTTTGGAGATGAATCCAAGAGTCTTTTCAATGTTCAAACTAATCATAATATTCTAGGTTTTAAATTCAGTATTTCGTTTTATCTTTTTTCGCGTTACCGGAATGAATCGGTAAGCAGCTTGATTTCAATCGTCGGCGAGATACGCTCATACAGAATGTTGTATACTGCATCTACAATAGGCATGTTGACATGATAATGCTTGTTGATTTCCTTGATACATTTTGTACCGTAATATCCTTCAGCAATCATTTCCATCTCAATCTGCGCGCTTTTCACGGAGTATCCCTTGCCAATCATCGTACCGAATGTGCGGTTGCGGCTGAAATTGGAATATCCCGTCACCAGCAGGTCACCTAAATAAACGGAATCACTTACGTTTCTGTTCAGCGGATGTACCGTTTGCAGGAATCTGTTCATTTCCTGTATGGCATTGGACATGAGCACAGCCTGAAAGTTGTCGCCATATTTCAGACCGCTGCAGATACCGGCTGCAATGGCATATACATTCTTCAGCACCGAACTGTATTCAATGCCGGCAACGTCATTACTGACAGAGGTCTTGATGAATGAACTGGCCAGTTTGCGGGCAATGGTGCAAGCCTTGTCGGTGTCGGGACAAGCAATGGTCAAATAAGAAAGGCGTTCCAGAGCCACTTCTTCCGCATGGCAGGGACCTGCCAATACAGCAATATTCTCAGCTGGGACGCCATATTCCTTAGTGAAATATTCCGAGACAATCAAGTTGTCATCGGGCACAATACCTTTAATGGCAGTGATGATGAATTTATCCTTAATCTTAGTCTTCAGTTTCTTCAAGTGAACCTTCAGATAAGGGGAAGGTGTAACGAAGATGAGCGTATCAGATTCTTTCACGACATCATTGATGTTGGAGTTGAAGTTGATACGCTTGGTATCAAACTTGACGCCCGTCAAGTAGGCAGGGTTATGACCAAGCCGTTTGAAGTCGGCAATACGGTCATCGCGTCGCATGTACCAATTTATAGACTCCGCTTGGGCCAGAACCATTTTTGCAATGGCAGTTGCCCAACTTCCTCCGCCCATGATGGCTATCTTACCGGGTAGTTTCATATCGAAATTAATAATTAAAAATTAAAA